>JAABUL010002253.1_pt1 | contig 32620 bp, 33 predicted proteins | sample 5559151 | NCBI WGS metagenome assembly JAABUL01 (sample SAMN10711876, study PRJNA513368) | rock metagenome | isolation source: Antarctica rocks | place: Antarctica: Victoria Land, Pudding Butte sud | reverse complement strand
AGATAGTGACTCGACGATCTACATCTTGATTCATACAAAGCTAGTCGATCAAATATGTCAGAAGCTCGAAATTCAATTCATACAACTAGCTAAAGAGAAGTTAATAAGAGAATATGACGAAAAGCTGGCGAGAAAGATCATTACTCATAAAATTCTACTCAACCTCACAGTTGAAAGTCATAAGAAATTGACTGTTTCAATGTTAATAGCTGATATAAATCATCATGATGTCATATTAGAAAAGCTCTGAATGAACAAAAATGAAATACTACTAGATATGCAAAACGATGTCATCGTTTTTTCAAATTAATTAGAAGCTCTCATTTCTGTTTTTTCGATGTCAGTCAGAGCTTCACACTCAAAATGATCATGATCATCAAATTCTTCTATCAGTTCAGCCTTCAAAGTGCTTCAACGATCAGCTTCTACTGCTTCGAAAAAGAACTTTTCTATGTTCAGTGTGAGAGCTGCATCTTTTCATGCACTGATTAAACGATCAAAGAAGAATCGCATCGAGGTTTTCGCTATGTCGATTGAAGATATTGATAGGGAAATAGTCTACAACACTCAATGCAAACTGAATGTTCTAGACGTCGCTTTCATCGATGCATCAGCTCAAAATCTAGAAGACATCAAAGTCAAGCTATCTTCGAAATATCAGAATTTCATCGACGTGTTTGATTGAGCTCAAGTCGATAAGCTATCACCTCATCGTTCATATGATCATAAGATAAAGCTCACTAACGATGTCACTTCTTCTAGATGTCGAGCTTATCGAATGTCATTCTACAAGCTTCAGAAGATCAAAGAATATCTGAACGAAAATCTGTCAAAGAGTTTTATTACTTCTAGCAAGACCTCATATTTCTCACTCGTTTTATTCGCTCTGAAGATCAATGACAATCTTCGCTTCTGCGTCGACTATCGAAAGCTCAATGTCATTACCAAAAGAAATCGCTACTCTCTATCGTTCATAGATGAGATGATTGGCAAAATCGTTGACTGCAAGCATCTGACTCGACTGAATATAATTTTCGCTTTCAACAAACTTCGTATGCATCTCGATAGTGAGAACTATACGACCTTCATTACCGCTCTAGAAGCGTACAAATCAAAGATTCTATCATTTGAATTAACAAACGATTCGATCTTGTTTCAGCAATATATGAACGATGTTTTATGAAACTTTCTAAATGACTTCTGTCAAGCTTATTTAGACGACATTCTCATATACAGCAAGACTCAAAAGAAGCATAGACAACATGTCAAGATGATACTAGATCGTCTACGAGACGCTGATCTGCAGATAGATATTCGAAAGTGCGAATTCGACGTAGAAGAAACAGTCTTCTTAGAGATCATAGTATCAGAACAAGATCTTTGCATGAACTTTATCAAAGTGAAAGCTATAGTCAATTGAGCTACATCTACTAATCTAAAAGAGGTACAAGACTTCGTCGACTTCGTCAATTTCTATCAACGCTTCATCAAGAACTTTTTGAAACTAGTCAAGTCATTCACTCAGCTGACTCGAAAAGACATGTCTTTTGTTTGAAACGAAGTCTGCGTCGAAGTCTTTGACAATCTAAAGAAGCAGATCAGCTCGATCTCAGTTCTACGTCATTTCGATGTCAAACGTCAAGCTATTTTGAAAATCGATGCATTCAACTATGTAAAAGACGACATACTATCTCAGTACGATGACGAGAGAGTGCTTCACTCGATAGTCTTCTATAGCAAGAGCATGGTTTCAGCTGAATGCAATTATCACATCTATGACAAGAAATTGCTAACTATCATTCGATGTTTCGAACACTGATGATTCGAACTAGAGAGTACTGAGCTATCTATTCAGATGTTTACTGACCATCAGACTTTGAAGATCTTTATGAAAAACAAACAGCTGACTCGACGACAAGCGAACTATCTGAATATTCTATCGAAGTTTAACTTTCAGATTATCTTTCGATCAGGCAAAACAAACATCAAAGTCGATGCTTTAACTAGAATGTCGATGATCGATAGTTTTGAATCAGCTAAAGGCATAAATGATTGTTTTCAGACTATACTGACCTCGAATTAAACAGACGTTCTATTGATCGAGTTCGAAATCGAACCTGAATACGAGACTAATCTCTATCAACGCGTACGTCTAGTCAATCAGAAGAATGAACTATGCAATGAGTATCGACAAGCTATGAACAAAGGTGAACTGAAGCTTCATGACACGAAGCTAAAGAACTGTCAAATCATTGACAACGTTTTATTCAAAAAGAGTCTACTATGAGTGCTGAAACAAATGCATACGAAATTGCTTCGAAATATTCACGATCAATCATCAATCTCGCATTCTGACATTAGACGAACGATTGACTCAGTTCAACGCTTCTACTATTGATCAGGTCATCGAGCAACTATTCGACAATACATTCGAAACTGTCATGTCTGTCAGCGAAGCAAAGCATCTCGAGATGATACAAATGATTTGCTTCAGCCTCTATCGATTCTTCAGCAGCGTTGGCAAGATATAGCTATGAACTTCATCACTGAGCTATTTCTATCAGAAAACTATAACGTCATTTGCATGATCATATGTTGTCTCTTCAAAGAACGTCACTATGTTTTCTGTCATTGAGAAGACGATGACATCTCAATCGAAGAAACAGTATGAATCATGCTATGAAACGTCTATCGACTTCATGATCTACTCAGTTCTATCGTTTCGAATAGAGACTCTCAGTTCATATCAATCATGTGACAAAGTTTTTGCAAACGACTGAAGATCAAAGTCAATCTATCAACAGTCTATCATTCAGAGATCGATGATCAGTCGAAACAAGCTAATCAAGATGTTGAACGCGAACTTCGAACCTACTGCAATTACATGCAGAATGACTGAGCTAAATGACTTTCAATGATGAAATTCAGTGACAATTTCAATACGTTCTCGACTATCTCGATGATTTCTTTCTACTTTAATAAAGACTTTCACTCTTGAATGAGTTTCAATTCAGATACGACTGATTACAAAATGACTCGTCAACGTATTGAAGCTAGAAAGATCGATGACATTGTCACTCAAATGAGCGAGCTTCTTATCTTCGATCATCAACAATTGAAAAAGATCAAGCAGATCACTGAGACTCAGATGAACAAGCATAGACGAGACGTCATCTATGAAGTAGATGATCAAGTTTGGTTAGCCTTCGAAAACATCAAAATCACTAGATCATGCAAGAATTTAAAAGACAAGCAGCTCGATTTCTATTCAATCACAGTCAAAGTTGAGATCTTCTATCGTCTTCAGCTATCTAGAAGCATGAAGCATATACATTCAGTGTTCAGCTCGAAGTGTCTACGATCTTCATCAAACGATTCTCTATCGAAACAACACTCTGAGCTCTCTAGATCATTGATCATTGAAGAGAATGAAGAGCACTGAAAAGTAGACGATATATTGAACTTCAGACGATATAGAGAAAGACTACAATACAAGATCAAATGAATCGAGGTAGATCGTGATGACAAATGATACTATGTCGATAAAGGGAAATTCGATGACTCGAAGAAAGTTCTGAACGAATTTCACAAGCTATACTCGAATAAGTCGCACTAAATTGAAAACACGATGAATTTTTTGCTCTTATTCCTTTTCTATTCATGCGAACATGAATGTTCGAAGAGAGAAGATAATGTTATGAACATGCCTGAATCAATCAGAGTTCAGATGACGCTATGCCTAGTTTGAACCTAGCGCATCTCTATTGAACTCTTCGAGTCATTTTCAGCACTTCTTCTCGTTGTTCAGCACTTTCTTCATTCATCTCTTTCATCATTCTTTTAGGCAAACACACCTGACATATTACATCACATCTGTATCGAGTCTAGCGCAGTCTCAAGCCATTATTTATAAAAGAGCTCGCACTCTTTCTCTTCTGTATTCTTAATGTCTTGTTATAGCTATCTCTAAAGAGCAATACATACATATCAGTCTCAAGTCTCTTTGATTGAATGATCTAGACACGATCTCAACAGTTCTTTTCTGTAGATACTTTTCTTTCTTAGCATTTATTTATTAGTTAAATGACACTCATATGACTCGCTTTATGTCGATCTCTAACAGTAGATAAATGCTCATCAACTACTCTGCTATCAACGTGTAGATGATACGAAATAATCTACTTCGTTCATTCAGAAAATTCATAAGAGATTCTTTGAATTACTTTTATCAAAACACATCTGCAAATTTATTAAATCAATCACTCAATCTTACTACAATTAAACCTACTCTTATTTCTTTCACAATGACACACGACTCTGAATCAGTTGAGTCACAAACAGCTCATCTGCTTAGAAGCATTGCTAGTAAATGAGTTTCTCTTATTTCTTTCGATGCTTCATTCGACGTCAAGAACGCTGATATTTCATGAAACATCAAGACAGAAGAACAGCTTCGTCAATGAGTTCATGATCAGTCAAACAAGATCATCAAGATGTTGAACGAGCTTAGATCTCAACGAGACATGACTTTGAAACTCAATGAGCAGTGAATCGTTGTTCAAGTTGAACATGACAAGAGATTGAATCAACTAGAGGTCAAACAGATGATCATAAACACTCTAGAAGAGACAAACAAATGCTATCGAGAGAAGATGTTGAATCTCAAGAATAAACTCAAAGAAGTATTGCATTCAGTGAATCAGTCTCGATCTCGACAGTCTACGAAACCTCGAGCTTCTATCAAGAACTATACTTGACGAGAGTCGTCTACTTTATTCAACAATGATCATCACAAGTTCTTTAAGTTTTTGAATTTATTTATATTCACTGATGAAGATGAATTGACATGAGACAGCTGAAGAGTCAAGATAGATGACAAGCTTCAGACTAATGTCGATCACTTCGATAATAAGAATATCTGTATTGTCTATGTGATATCTAGACTAGAAGATGATGCTGCTGAGCACATCTTCGCTTGACGTCGACATAACACTTCGCATTCATACATCTTGATTGACGAGCTATTTGAGCATCTGAAAGAAATATACAATGAACTGAATAGAAATCAAAAGTGTCGTCGTGAGTACAACGCTTTGAGACAAGCAGACAAGTCTTTCAATGTCTTCTACTTCAACTTTATGAAGCTATTCAGCTATCTCGAATACGATGATTGCATTCTGATGAATGATCTTCAGAATAAAATCAATAATCACTTGCAGAACACTTTATCAGTCTGTTCAGAGAATTTTACTTCGCTCACTCGCTTAAGAATCTTTCTTCAAGATGTGAATAATAAACAGTGAGTCAACTATCAGCTACGCAGTCAGCTTCGCACTGTCATCGTCAAAGTCACTGTCGTATCTGATAAATGCGCTGCTACTTCATTGTCAGTGACGACTTTGATAATCGATTATGTTAAGTTTATCATCTTTTCTATCATCTTTTCTATCTTTGAGTCTGATCAAGCGAAATCGTTAATCATCTGCTACATCTGCAAGATCTTGAAACATTTGTTCAAGAATTGCTCTCAGAACAAGATCAACACTTCTGCATTTCATGCATTCATCTCTCGTCTACATGAAATTGTCATTTCAAAGAATAAAGAGAATGAGAAAATGTCTTTCAAGAACAGTGAGGCAAAAAACTAGAGACTTTCATCAAAGACGCGATGAAAGATGTGTTAATTTCTTCAACAACAAGCATGTCAGATGATTCTTTTGCTTCTGAATCTTTGACTACTGAATGTGTACTTTCTAGCAATGAAATTAGTTACTCATTGAAGTCATTGATTGACATCGAAGCTGCTGACTATTCGTTCATTAATGAAGTGATTGCGCAGATTGTTTGTGATCAGTTGCAAATCGAATCTCTTGCTTTGATCAAAGCGAAGTCAATTCGAGAATTTGACGATCATTATGCTAAGAAACTCATTACTCATGTCATTTATTCAAATCTGACTGTTCAAGATCATACGATTGACACAGCTTTTATGTTGATCACTCAATTAGATCAACATCAAATGATTCTTGAAAAAACATGAATGAACAAAATCAATCTAGTAATTGATATGCAAATCGATTTTCTTCAATTTTCGAATTTCACTTCTAGTCAGAAATCAATTGTTCTACTCACGAGCAACAAAATAATCATGAAGCAGAAAAGTTTGACTTCTACTCATATACTGAAGAGATCTTTCACTATATCTCAACTCAGTCTGAAATCACTTTCTTTCAGTCAGTTTAATGAGAAGTCAGTTAAACTAATTGAACAGTTAAAATCGCGCGACGCAACTTTAACTAGCGTCAAAAATTCTAAATCGACGTTCAGTCTGAATTCATTCTCTTTCAGTTCAATGAACATAGCAATGATAGAGACAGTGACATATAGAATGTTAGTCAAACGATCAGACATCAAGATCTTTGCTGTTATTGTCTTGAAAATCGATCGACTCATAATTACAGTTGAAAACAAGTCTGAAGAAGTGAATCTGCATGAGCTTTTCCACGCTGAAGCTCTCAAGCAAGTCAAGATCAAGCTTCTCTCTGAATATCACGACTATCTAAACATCTTCGATCGAGCAATGATCAATCAGCTATCATCGCATTGTTTTTATGATCACAAAATGAAGTTGATCAATGAAGAAATGTTCTCTTGAAGCAGACTATATCAGATGTTCAATCACAAGCTTCAGAAGGTAAAGAAGTATCTGATCAATCATTTAAACAAAGAGTTCATTTTCTTCAGCTTTGCATGATACGTCTCGCTCATTTTGTTCATTGAAAAGAAAGACGATAGTCTGCGTTTCTGCATCGATTACAGAAAGCTCAATGCTTTGATCAAACGAGATCAATACTCTTTGTCATTGATAGACGAGACTCTCACTCATATACAAGAAAGCAAATATCTGACTCGATTGAACATCATTGTCGCGTTCAATAAACTACGCATGCACTCAGATAGCGAAGATTTGACTATCTTTATTATCTTCTTCGACTCATACAAATATCATGTAATGCTCTTCAAATTAATCAATGAATCGACGTTTTATCAACATTATATGAACGACGTGTTGTTCAAATATCTACATCAGTTTTGTCAGATCTATCTAGATGACATTATCATTTACAGCAAGATCTTGAAGAAACACAAGTGACATGTACGATTGATCTTAAATAAACTACGAGAAGCTGATCTACAGATAAACATAAACAAATGCAAGTTTCATGTGCAGAAAATCATCTTTCTAGAACTTCTGATGTCAATCGAAGAATTGAAGATGAACTCGCGAAAGATGCAAGCAGTCGTTGATTGATCTACTCTCAATAATCTCACTCAGATGCAGTTCTTCATTGACTTCTACAACTTCTATCAACGCTTCATCAAGAACTTTTCGAAGATTGTTCGTTCAATGATTCAACTCACTCAAAAGAAGATCATATTTGAATGAAATGAAGTCTGTCAGATCATCTTCGATCATATGAAGAGACGTATGATCGAGACTTCTATACTACGTCACTTTGATCAAACTCATGAGACTATTCTTGAAATTGACTCATTCAACTACGTCAACAATGAAGTTCTCTCTTAATATGATGATGAAGAAGTATTACATTTGATTGTCTTTTATAGCAAGAACATGTCTTCTGCTGAATGCAACTACAAGATATACAATAAAGAACTTTTGATCATCATTTGAGCATTTGAACACTGACGACTTGAACTGAAGCTAACTGATATTTCTATCAAGATTTTCATCGATCATCAAGCGCTCATTTCGTTGATGAAAGATAAAGAGCTGAGCAGACGTCAGATGCGCTGAGTTCAGAAGCTCGCTGATTTCAACTTCAGAATAATGTATTGATCTGACAAACAGAACATCAAGATCGATGCATTAACTTGTCAAGCTGATGTCGTGCTCAGAGATTCAGAAGATGAGCGCGTTTGCTATCAATGAATCACTATTCTGACTTCAAATCGAATAAAAATTGCTGATTTAAAGAAGAACATCAGTGAATCAATCTATAAACAGATTCTTGAGACTAATAAGATCGACGAGAATTGTACGCTACTTCGCGAAGCAATAGCAAGAAACGAGACACAATATGAAGATATCAAATTGAAGAATTGTCAAACTCAGAATGAAATCTTGTATCATGATAGTCAGTTATGAGTCTTGTTCAACGAGTTGTTACAAATGAATCTGATTCGTGAGATGCACGATCAATCATCAGTTGATCATTCTGATATTCTTAGAACTGTGAAAGTCATAAAGCGAAACTACTATTGATCATTCATGCGAAAAACGATAGATCGATATATTCAAAACTGCTATATTTGTCAACGTTCAAAGACATCTAGAGATAAATCAAATGACTTGCTTCAATCTCTATCAATATCTGAACAGCGATGACAAGACATAGCAATGAACTTCATTATCAATTTATTTGATTCAAGCGAGTACAACGCTATTCTGACAATCATCTGCAAATTGTTAAAAGAAAGGCATTATATTTCTTGCATCACTGATGATGAAGATATCACTGTCGAAAAGACAGCTGAAATGCTGATTCAATGAGTATATTAAACTCATGATCTATCAAGCTTCATAGTATCTGATCGAGATTCACAATTCATCTTTATACTATGAAAGTTTCTTTGCAAACGACTGAGCATTTCGCTTTGATTGTTCATCATCTATCATTTTCAGATCGATGATCAAAGCGAACGAGTCAATCAGAACGTCAAGCGATATCTTTGATTTTTCTGTTCATATATGCAGAACGACTGATTTAAGTGACTACTCATGATCAAGTTTGTTAACAATAACATCTTGTTCTCAGTCATTTTTTTGACTCTCTTCTTCATGAACAAGAACTTTCATTCTTGTATGAGCTTTGACTCTGACATCATCGAGTATGAAAGCATTCGCGAACGCTTGCAGATTGATCGAGTCAAGAATATATTTGAACAAATGAACAAGACATTGATCTTCGCTTGTGAAGCTCTGATTAAAACACGAAAACAAATGATGAATCAAGCTAACAAGCATAGAAAGAAGATCAATTACAAGATCAAATCAAAGATGTTTCTGAATGAATGAAACATCATTACAGCGAGACTCTTCAAAAAATTGAATGACAAGATGCTCAATTCTTTTCAGATCATTGACTTCGTTGACTCATTCTATAAATTGAAACTACTTGAGACTATGCATATACATGATGTATTTCATTCAGAGCTTCTTCATCTCGTCGTTAATGACTCTCTGTCTGATCAGAAGAATGAATTCTCGAAATCAATAGTGATGAATGATGAAGACGAATGAGAAATCGATGATATATTGAACTCTCGATGATATCGAAGACGACTTCAATATCAAGTCAAATGAAAGAGCTATGACAATGATCTCAACTGATATAACGCTGACGATGACGAATTTATGAACGCTCAAGAGATGATTGATGACTTTCATATTAAATATTCAAGAAAAGCGCACTAAGAAATAACATTCATGCGAACATGAATAATCAAGAGAGAAGAGTAATGTTACAATTCTAGTCTTCATCTAGTCTTCGTCTGATTTCATTCTAATCAAGTCTAGCGAGAATCTGATCTAAAAATGATGTCATTGAAACTTTGCATCATATGTGTAAGACATCAATTCAATCGAGTCTAGCACAGAGCTGAGAAACACACATATAAGAATCGAGTTCTTTTCTGTAGATACTTTTCTTTCTTAGCATTTATTTATTAGTTAAATGACATTCATATGACTCGCTTTATGCCAATCTCTAACAGAAGAGTCTGAGAATTGTGATTACAAGTGATTGAAGAATTTGCAACTCATCAACTGCGTCGATATCAAAACATCTTCATCACATTAACAATGTTATTGAGTAATTAATGAAAAGATATCAGATAGAATAGTCATTTCAAGTATTGAAAGACGTGACTACAATGCTTGAAGAAGTAGTGACTCATTGATCACGCTGATATACTGAGAAAGCTTAAGCTCATCTTTTTTACTTGACGTCAAGTCATACATTTATCTACGTGAAAAATTGAGAGCGCAAGAAAGTGATCAGAACGCATTCTCTTTTATTGATCAGAGTCAAACATTGAATGATTACGACTGCACATTTATACTAACAATCTATTCAACGTTTACGTGACATAAGTCAAATCAAGAGAAGAAAAGAATTATTCAGTACAATCACATTCTATCTTCTCATCATGTGCATCTCTCTTTCATCACATATTTCTCTGCTCAATAAATAATAATTATTGAGCAAGAGAACGCAGTTTTTGACACTACAATCATGAGCATCACGAATGCAATGAAATTAACTTCACGATCGAAGATTGAGAATCGAAGCATCGTTGTATAAAATATCATCAATGAAGAGCAGAACAAAGACAATGCGTCATAATTAAACAGCACAGACACTCTCATCAGAAGTTTACTCAAGCATCACATGTTGAATAAAAGCTATAGATTTATTACTGATAACATAGTGTCAATTTTATTGTTTCAATGATGTGAAGTCATTGTGTAGTCAATGAGCGATTTTCTTTCTCAGAGAGTTTTGTTCATTTGATACACATAGCATAGTTTCTCTCATGAATCGAACTTAAATCAATGTCACAAGAGTGTATGAATTCAAATCAAATCAAATCAAAACTGTTAAAGATCAGCATAAAGCGAGTCATATGAATGTCATTTAACTAATAAATAAATGCTAAGAAAGAAAAGTATCTACAGAAAAGAACTCAATTCTTATATGTGTGTTTCTCAGCTCTGTGCTAGACTCAATTGAATTAACATTTTACACATATGATGCAGAGTCTCAATAACATCACTTCTAGATCAGATTCTCGCTAGACTTAATTAGAATGAAATCAGACAAAGACTAGATGAAGAATAAATGAAGACTAGAATCATAACATTATTCTTTCTTCTTAACTATTCATGTTTGCATGAATATTATTTCTTAGTGCACTTTTCTTAAATATTTGATATGAAAGTCATCAATCATCTTCTGAACGTTCATAAATTCGTCATCATCAGCGTTATATCAGTTGAGATTGTTATCATAGTTCTTTCATTTGACTTGATATTAAAGTCATCTTCAATATCATTGAGAGTTCAATATATCGTCGATTTTTCATTTATCTTCATCATTTATCACTATTGATCTTGAAAGTTCATTCTTCTGATCAAACAGAGAGTCATTGACAACGAAATGAAGAAGCTCTGAATGAAATACATCATGTATATACATAGTGTCTGATAGTTTCAATTTATAAAAGAAGTCAATAAAGTTTGTAATCTTGAATGAATCAAGCATCTTGTCATCTAGCTTTTTGAAGAGTCTCGCTGTAATGATGTTTCTTTCGTTCAGAAACATCTTTGATTTAATCTTATAATTGATTTCTTTTCTATGCTTATTAGCTTGTTTCATCATTTGTTTCTGTGTTTTGATCAAAGCTTCGCAAGCGAAGATCAACATCTTGTTCATGTAATTGAATATATCTTCGACTCTGATGATCTGCAGACGCTCGCAAATGCTTTCATACTTAATGATGTCAGAATTGAAGCTCATATGAGAATGAAAGTTCTTATTCATGAAGAAGAAAATCAAGAAAATGATTAAAGACAAGACGTTATTGTTGACAAACTTAATCATGAGCAATCACTTGAATCAGTCATTCTGCATATATGAACAGAAGAATCAAAGATATTGCTTGATGTTCTGATTAACTCATTCGCTTTGATCATTGATCTGAAGATGATAAACGATGAACAATTGAAGAAAAATGCTCAGTCGTTTGCAAAGAAACTTTCATAGTATAGAGATGAATTGCGAACTTTGATCAAATACTATGAAGCTTGATAGATTATGAGTTCAATATACTCATTGAGTCAGCATTTCAGCTGTTTTTTCAACAATGATATCTTCATCATCAATGATGCAAGAAATATAATGTCTTTCTTTTGATAATCTGCAGATGATTGTCAGAATAGCATTGTACTCGCTTGAATCAAATAGATTAATAATGAAGTTCATGATTATGTCTTGTCATTGCTGTTCAAGTATGAGTAAAGAATGTAGCAGTTCATTTGATTTATTTCTAGATGTCTTTGAGCGTTGACAGATATAACAGTTTCAAATATAATGATTTACTGTCTTTTGCATGAATGATCAATAGTAGTTTCGTTTTATGATTTTTACAGTTCTAAGAATATCAGAATGACTCATCAATGACTGATCATGTACTTCACGAATCAGATTCATTTGTAGAAGTTCATTGAATGAGACTTATAGTTGATTATCATGATACAAGATTTCATTCTGAACTCGACAATTCTTTAATCTGATGTCTTTGCATTGTGTCTCATTTCTTGATACAACTTCGCGAAGCAAAGTACAATTCTCGTCGATTCTATTAATCTTGAAAATCTGTCAATAAATTAATTGACTGACATCTTTCTCTAGATCAGCAATCTTCATTCGATTCAACGTCAAAATCGTGATTCACTGATAACAACAGCACTTATTCTTGAGATCTCTAAGCACAACATTAACTCAACAAGTTAATGCATCGATCTTGATGTTCTGTTTGTCAAATCAATACATTATTTTGAAATTGAAGTCAGCGAGCTTTTGTACTCAACGCATCTGTTGTCTGCTAAGCTTCTTATCTTTCATCAATGACATAAGTGTTTAATGATTGATGAACATCTTGATAGAAATGTCAGTCAGCTTCAGCTCAGATCATCAATGCTCAAATGCTCAAATGATAATCAACAGTTTCTTATCATATATTTCGTAGTTGCACTCAGTGAAAGACAGATTCTTGCTATAAAAGACAACAGAATGTAATGTCTTCTTGTCATCATATTGAGACAGAACTTCATCATTGACGTAGTTGAATGAGTCAGTTTCAAGAATTGTTTTGCAAGTATCATGATGAATTAACACATAAAGATTAGATCAGAAATTGAGTCGAAGATCAGATCTGAGTTAACTCTGAAACTTTATGACTTTGTCAAGACATTGTTTAGACTACGTCATACCTTCGACTTAATATGTCATGAGTTATGTCGTGCTCAACTTGACAATGCTTGACAAACTTTCTATAGTTGATCGATTCTCTCGAGTTATCAAGAGCTTCTTAATAATTAGCTTTATCATAATATATACTCATTCTGTGCCTGCTTAGAATATCACATTGTCATACCATTCTTATAGATCTCATTTATTCATCTAGTAAACTCAATCATCACAGTTCTAATTATTTCAAACTCTTCTTAGAGATGATGATTCAATATTCAAGCATGACAACAGCAACGTGATTGCAACAAAGTTGTAACAATGATGTTTCAATCTTGCAAGACACTATATCAGAAAACGAACGTCGCATAATGAAATCAGAAAGCGAAGAAGCAGAAGATGAACTCTCTCTTGATATTAATGAACAGCTGACTCGCGTAATGCTTCAACATGATGAACTGCAAAAGAAACAGAAGCTAGCAGCTATTCAATCAGAGATTGAGACTCTGCAAGTCATTGAAACGACGAAGAAAAGTCATTCAACTTTCATTCAAGCTTTCATTGAGAACTCAATTGATCTACACATCGTCATCTTTATAGTGTCAACGAAGATGAAACAAAGTCATCACAAGATCATTTTGCAGAAGCGAAAATTCTCAATGCTCTTGAAGAAGTATCATGACAAAATCATAAAAGAGTATAGAGAGTGAATTTGCGACGTTGAAATCTTATTTTGAAATACTTCTTAACATTTTGAAAGTGATGAGAAAAAGATTTTGTACTGCATGATTTATCTCAAGAATGAATCAAAGAAGCTTTGATTTGATCATGAATAGACTGATCATCAAGTTGAGTATCGAGTTGACATTTTGAACTCAAATCGATCTCAAATCAAGTTGCTCACATTTTCAACTTAATTCAAGTTGAGTTGAGCATATTTTCAACTCGATTTGACATGACTCAAGTAGCAGTCGAGTCAATTCAACTTGACTCATCAAGAATTCAAGCTTGACGTCAAGAGAGCTAAGAATAGAAACATAGAACAACATGTTCGCTTGTTGTTTTCTTGCAATAAATTGCATTATCTTTTCGCATTACTCATTGCTTTATATATTATCTTCAAGTTATTCATCACTACTGTTGTCACGTTGCAAATACAAACTATTCTACAATACGACAGAATGTCTAGTTCGTTGACAACTTTCAATCTGTTCAATCAAAGATTTATGAAACTTTCACATTATTTCAAAAAGAAGAAGATTAGACAAGAAGTGATGAATAAAATTCACCAGAATTTTTCACAGCTCAAGATAAGAGAGAATAGCGAGTATGTTCAATGAACTTTAAATACAGATGACTCTTTTCTATGATGATGATCTCAAACCTTTGTTGTCGAGAGTATTCAAAACAAGACTCAAAAAAAGATAGTTAATTCGCTCTGATTCAAAAAAGTCAAAGGCGATAAGCAATTCAATATATGAAATCACTTTATACAGTTGACTTCAATAGTTGAAGAATTGCTCAAAATCTCATGCACAATCTGCAATAAGATTATGAATCATTCTACAGCTTTTGATAGCTTTAGCACGTCTGTTATGAAAAAGCATCTTGAATCAGACTTTTGCACAGCGACAGAACGAAAATGCAAACACTTGCAATCATAGATTGAACTGACTTTTGAATGAGTAAGTCATATCTGATAATGCAAATTGATAATGCAAAATTGACAAACTATTAGAAGAAAAGTCATATCGAGTTAATCTCTATCTTTAATCAAGAGAATTGAAAAGATCAATTATGCAAGATCTTTGTTGACTTGAATCTACTTTTTTGAATCGTTGATAACGAGCAATTTCAAAAGCTGCTACACATGCTTCGTTCAAATCTGCAGATTGTGCATTGCATAAAGATGACAACTATGATTCTCTCTCATTATAAGAATATTTGTGATCAGATCAGAATGAATCTTAAAGAGTCACAACGTGTCTTTATTGCTTTGAACGTGTGATTTAGTTTTCAAAGAGTAGCGTACTTGAGAGTGTTGATATACTGAGTCGATGTTGAATTTCAGTTTCGTGAACATTTTATTGAATTTACGTCTCTCAATATTGAGCATATCAATCGTCAATTGATAATGAAGCTAATGAAAATTCTGAAGAACTACGTTATTAAGAACAAGTTTTTCAAGATTGTTATTAATAATGCAAGCAATAATAGTATCTTGAAAGAGAAAATTGAAAAAATCATGAGTCGTCGCAAGTTTCAATGAAACAGAACACAGAATTTCATTAATTGCTTGACTCACATCATCAATCTTATGACTCAAGATTTTATTCAAGCTCTTGAATCAAAGACAATAGTTGATAATGTTATTGCTCAATTAAAGAATGAGTAAGTGCAAGATATTGAGACAAGCAGAGAATTATCTGTTGTGATCAAAAAGATATTGCTTCGAATGATAATGCAAAAAAGTAATGCATTTATTAATCATGAAATTAGATTTGTGCTCTGATGATAGCTGTCAACGACTCTTCTCAGCGATTGATTCGCTTCAGAGCTTTTCAAGAGCAAAATGGCAAAAGATTTAGAAAACTGATACAAGATATTTGCATTCATTGAAACTTTACGTACTTGATGCTTTGTCAAGCATATCAACTACGTGAATTTGTTGATCTTTGAACAGAGAAATACTGCGAAGATTTCAAGATCGCAAAGATCAAACTTGATGAAAGCAAGTGATTCATGATTTTGCTTGTTGACAATCTATTAAATTTCTTCTACGAATGCACTTTAGTAGTGTCACGAATAACTAATGCAGATATTCACTTGAAATTTCGAATATTTAATGCACTTTTCAATCATCTTGAGCAGATTGAAAAGAATATAAGAAGAAGTACTTGCTCATCAAGTGCTGTTATAGTAAAGACTTGCAAAAAAGTCTCAATTAAACTTGTGAAGTATTATGTCAAGATTGAAGACAGCGATGAAACAATATATAATCTTGCAAATATTCTGAATTCTACAATGAAGCTAAATCTTTACAAGACTTGAGATGACAAAGACAATGAAGATACAGATCATGATGAAGAGTTTGTTCATTACAAGATCAAGTACAAGACAGAGTTCAAAGAGTATTTTCATCATTACTATGAAGATTCAGCTGTTGATTTGAGAGCAGAAGCACAAAGAGCAAGAAGTGATGCTGACAAAATAATGCATTATGATAATGCATTTGATCATTTACTAATGATCTTGTAGTCTGTTGCAACTGTTAGAAGATCATTGCTTCAACAATCTCAGCGTACTTGTTTTTTTCAAGATGAAGATGATTGATATCTTCATACTGATGTTATAAATGAGAAATGTTTGACATGACAATTTTGAAAAAACAATGCTTCGAATTTTTCTAGATTGACGCAAATGACTAAAGATGTTCTTTCATGCTCAATATTCTTGATAAATATTGAGCGAACTTTCAGTCTTGCTAGAAGAGTATGTCGATGAAATCGATCACAGATGAGTTTGAAAACGATAAAATAAATAATGCTGATAAAGTATTACAATTGAACTATGAATTTGAATTCAGACGAGACTATTACTGAGCTCTGAGATATTTATTGCAAAGAGAAAAATGATGATCAAAAGATCAACAAATCTGCTGATTTATTTTGAGTATCTTTGAAGACTGTTCTGACGCAGATTTATTCATAGATCTGCAATATCACTTCATTTATTAAAAGTCTTGCATTTAGAGCAAGTACTTATTAGAAGTACAATCAAGTCAATGCACAAGAGTAATGCACAAGAATAATGCAAATGTGATTTCAAGAATTACACTGTTTATCTAACTGATAAAGACAGACATTTTCTAGTCTGTCTTGAAAAACATGACATCAAGATTCATCATGAGATTCTTCATAAATCTCATATTTCTATCTTGAATGATGACGCGTTTGACATGAATTGTCATCAAGTTGATGTCTGCATAGAGCAAAATGTCAATAAAAATTCTACAACAAGAGTGATAATGCAAAAGAATAATGCACTTACTTTTCATAAAGAAAATCATAAAGTCTTCAGTGACTTCTTGAAGAGCACTCAAGGCAGAGCGCTGAATGCAATAGTCATAGAGTAACATATTTGCTTTAGCACAATCATGCATAATCTCTCTCACAAGTCTTTCAAAAATCATTTTTGAAATGAGATTTTCAAATGACTTCTGATATTTTCGAATTTCGCGCAGTGTAACAATGTCTGATTTGTAGCGTCTTTTCTGTTGCAAAGCATTAGTATGTCAGTAGATAATGCATTACTCATATGCATTATCTTTTTAGTAGTAGTAGTAAATTTAAAGACTGAAGTTTCTTTGATAGCATAATGATCAGTTGAATACATTGAACTCTTAGACGTCTTACGTGCTGATGCACATGCTAAAAATGAACTTGTCAGCAATAAACAAGTCATATTGCATTATCAGTATGCATTATCAATAACATTCTTGATGCATGTCATTGTTTATCAAGAATGATTGATTTGATTTATGTAAACTTGATTTTTGAAAGTATTATCTTCGAAAGTATTATTTATTGAAGCGTTGATTACTAAAACGATTCAAGAAAATATGATAGAAGAAGTGATTGAAAAATCAGAAAAGAAATTGAAGAAAATATTGAATAAGTGTTAAGAAATAAGTGTTAAGAATAATAATTAAATTTTTCTCGTTGCACTCAAACTCATCTCACTTGATGAGTTTTTTCCCTACTTTTCAAAATTCTCTATCTGTTCATATTCTATCAAACTACTCAAATTTCATCGATACTATTGCATTACTCAAATGCATCATCAAGAGAACAATGCTGACTTTAACAGATACTTTTCACTTTGTTCAACAGTTCAGAAATAATTCTTCGTGAAAATTAATTCATTTCACTTGATGTTATACCTCTTACTTTCTCAAATTCTCTACAAGTTCATATTTTATCAAACTACTCAAATTTCATTGATACTGTTGCATTACTCAAATGCATTATCAAGAGAACAATGCTGACTCTAACAGATAATGTTCACTCTATTCGTAAATTCAAAGTCTATCGCAAGTCAAAATCATGGTGAAAATTGGTTCAATGAGGTCAAAAAACACTACAAGCGACAGAACAATGATCATGTAATCATATTCAAATGATTACACAAACTAAGACAATTTAATGTTTGAAAAGAAGTGAATGAAATCGACAAAGCAGCAATGAAAGACAATGTAAGAGACGAGATAGAAGAAGAGCGAAAGAACAAAGATATTCATGATAATGCATCTCAGTAATGCAATACTAGATAAAGCGCTGACCTGTTTATAGTCGAATGCTTTGAATTGAAAATCAGATGCAAAGCGAATGCTGAGATTGTCGCTGAGACGATAAAGCTTTTCAATATAACTGCTGCGACACAAGATGTAAATACTACTGCAGAGAAAATTGCTTCAAAAGCAATGAAGATATGCATTATCTATATGCATTATCTTTCAGTTGTAGAAACTAATATCAATTTTAGAAGACAACAGACGAGCTGAACGTGAGTGAAGAAATATCAAAATTTATGATTTTTATAGTTTACTTAATTCAACAAAGAATTCTTCATCATGATGATCTGAAGAAGACAAAGCAGACTGACGATACTAATTTTATGACAGCTTTTCAGAATTTTGCAACAGAATTCGTCACTTTCTCAACTGTCAAAGAACGAGAAATTCAGAATTCAATACATGCAATAAATTTTAATTCAAATGATCTCATCATAGTAGAAAACGATGATGCAGAGATGTGCTATGAAGCAAAGAAGAATGAGAAGAAACTACAACATGATGAATATGAGATTATCAGTAGTGAGAAGAAAGAGAATAATGAAAGTGAAAAGAAAATAATAGAGCTGTTCAACTAGCGAACAGCGCTTATCTTACTTTCTAAGTTCTAAGCATAACTCATAATCTAATATCTTTATTGTGCATTATCTTTTTGCATTATCGTGAAGAGTGTTTGATAGAAAGTCATGATGAGAATCATGAAGTCTTCATGATGAAGATTGTTTGATCAAGCTATTTACATTTATCTAATATCTTGTTGAGTCAAGTCGAGTTGTTGAGTCGAGTTGTCGAGTCAAGCTTTTCAACTCAATTCAAGTTCTCAAGTTCAACTTCTCAATTCAACTCAACACTTTTTCAAAAAAATTTCAATTCAACTCAACACTTTTTGAGTCAAGTACTCAACTTAAACTCAAATACTCAACTTGACGCAATCAATTTAATCATGAAGAGACTATGTCTGCAGCTCAGCAGATGTGATTCAATTTTATCGACTTTCTTCTTAATTTAATTGAGAATTCAATGAATCAAGATATAAATGTGACTCAGTAGTATGTGAATGCATCGCAACGTTCAGATCAGATGATATGAACGTTTGCAACTCATTTGAACACTCTGAAACATCAACTTTCGTTGTGTAGTAATGAGCATAAGTGAGCTCATTTATTCATCAAGTTGAAATCTGAGCTGCATGTGATCATTACTAATATGCAGTTGATTTCTATCACATGAAATGCATTAATCGATCTTGTCGCTCAATTGAAAACAAATTTGTGAAAAGAACACATCTTGTCATTAAAACAATCTTAAGACAAGAACTTGCATGATCAAGATAAAATCAACAAGAAGACTCATTTAAAGTGAAAGAAATCTCATTGATTAACTAAACTCAACTCTTCATTAAAGACAAGCTTGCACACTTCATCATGTTATAGCAAGAATTTGTTCAATATAACATATTATACATGCAATCAAAAGAATCATTACTTTACAGATTGTAAAAATAAAAAGATCAAGAATAGATCAAAAGAATTTAATGCAAATTGAGTATTCATTGATTTGATGTTACATCTGAGTCATCTCAAGATTTTGAAAAAAGATAAACTCTTGACGAATGTTTCAAATCATCAAGAAAAAAACAAGAAGTTCTCTTCGTAAAGACTCTTATATATAAAGAGCATGTAATTCAGAGAGATCAGAAGACAGAAATGAAGATTCACATGAATATCGATGTCAAGATGAACATGATTAGTTAACGTTTCATCATCAAGCAAGATATGTCATTGTTGAACGTTGATCTCTCAAGATTTATCTGAATGAATGATCAGAGTGTTTATTGTTATGACGTCTATAAGATGTGTTATCGACTGAGAGACAGCTGAAGCATAGAGAAAAAAGATATAAGTATCTTTTATGCTATTAACAAGAAAGAATCTTTTCTGATTCTGAGTATGTTGAATATGCAATTCAAGCGTATTCAAATAAATATGATTGCAAGAACATGATGTTTTAACGTGAATGAGCATGCATTTGAGTTATTCTTCACACAAGTATTTGCAAAAGCTTTACAAGATGAGTTTACTGTATATGCTTTTGTCATGATCAACGTTGTCAAAAAGTTGATCATTGAACATCAAGTGAAAGCAATGAATAACGTGATGAGTCGTATCATAAATGCGCTTGAAACAAAGATTCTACTCGTTGAATTAAAAGAATATGAAGATGTATTCTTGACAGAAAGTGCAGACAAACTGTCTTTGCATGAAAATCACGATCATGCAATTGAAATCACTGCAGAGTCATTGTATGAATCATTGTATAATCTGTTAAACACAGAGTTAGCAACTCTGAGACAGTATCTTAAATGATGTCTTAGCAAAAGAATGAATTAAGCACTTCGTCAGCTCAACTGACGCGTCTATTTTATTCATTCTCAAAAAGAATGATAATCTTTATTTATGCATGAACTATCAAGATCTGAATAAGATTACTGTTAAAAATCATTATTCACTGTCTTTAATTAGTGAAACTTTAGACAGACTTAATAGAGTCAAGCAGTTTACTAAGTTAAATTTGAAGAATGTTTATCATCGTCTCAGAATTCAACATGAAGATGAGTGAAAAACGACGTTTTGTACTTGTTATGATCACTTTGAATATATGATCATGTTGTTTAATTTAATCAATGTGTTTATCATCTTTCAGACTTATATTAATAAGATCTTGACAAAGCTTTTAAATGACTTTTGTGTTATTTATCTGAATGACATTCTAATTTTCTTTGTAGAGAAGACTGATCACATAGATCATGTGAAGCAGATTCTGAAGAGACTAAGAAAGTTCAAGCTATATGCTAGCTTGAAGAAGTGTGAATTCTTTATCACTAAAGTGAACTTTCTAGAATTTATCATATTCATCAAGAACATTTCAATGAATTCAAGTAAAATAAACATCATCAAAACGTGACTCAGATTGAAGATGTATCAAGAAATATAAGTTTTTCTGAGATTCATCAATTTCTATTGACGTTTTATACATCACTACTCTCAGATAGCAGAGTCTTTAACAGAACTGCTGAAAGATAGTGTAAAAGATGTAAAAATGAGCTCATTCATATGATTGAATGAAGCGAAACAAGCTTTTAATCAGTTTCGCGACGTCTTTATGAGAACATTTATACTAAGACACTTTGACTCAAAGCAACATATATGCATCGAGATTAACACGTTCAATTATGCAGTCGCGAGTATTTTGTCTCAGTCAAATAATGAAGATCAATGACATTTAATTGCATTCTGATTCAGAATGATAATAAATGTTGAAAGAAACTATGAGATATATGATCAGAAGCTTCTAGTCATAGTAGCGATGTTTAAACACTGATAACACTATGTGAAAGACAGTTATCATACTGTCAAAGTTCTGACTGATCATAATAATTTGAAGAGTTTTATGAACGTTCAAAAGCTAAACGAAAGACAAGTCAAATGAATCATGAGATTATTGATCTGCAACTTTGAAATAGCACATAGATCAGAAAAGACAAACTCAATCAATGCATCATTGAGATGATCTGATTATAAGAATGAAAACATCTTTGCGAATTGTTTGCTGCTCATTCTGCAGCGAAAGCTGACTAGAATAGAAAGCTTAAATAGCTTTATATTCGTAGCGATCAGAGAACTATACTGTATATGAGTGATTAACGATGTCAAGAAGACGTTCGTTCACAGTATAAGTATGAACAGATATTCAGCAGAACATGTTGAGAGCAGACTGCAAGATGAAACTCATTAATGAACATGAGTGATTAACAATGTTGAGAAAACATTCGTTCACAGTGTCAGTGAATGAAGATATTCAGCGAAACATGTTGAAGACAGATTGCAAGATGAAATCTACTGTACATAAGTGATTAACAAAGTCAAGAAGATGTCTGTTCATAATGTCAGTGAAAACATGAGTATGTGTTCAGCAATGCATGTCAGAAGTATGCTGCTGAGAGTCATGATTCTAACAATGCAAGAAATGCATCTAGATGATGTATATTTCTCAAGAGATAAAATCTCTCAATTCAAATCAACAACTTTAAGAAGCATAAATGTTGAAATGTTGACTTATAAAAATCGCAACGTAGCTGAGAAACAGCTTAATTCTGTTGCTGAAACTGTTGATTGCAAACAACTCATTTCACATGCAATTGTCAAAGTATTGACAATTCATGAAATGATATACAACTTCAGTAGTAAATTCGTAGTTGAGCTTATCAAGATCTTACAGCAAGAAGATGAATTTGCTGTAAGTCTAAAAGCAAATGAAACAATGAATATATAAAAGAGTGACATCAAAGCTTGAACATTGAATAGTCAAGAAATGATAGAATACAACAAATCATTGTATGTTTCAAAAGATCTTTCTGTCAGAGAAAAGTTATTGAAACATCATCATGATAATTCATTAATGAAGCATTTTAATGCTGACAAGATCAGCAAGCTATTAAATCGCAAATATTACTGAAAAAGTATGATCAAGAATGTCAAAGAGTATATAAATACTTGTGATATTTGTCAGAGAGTAAAGATGAAACATCATCTATCATATGATGAGTTGAGATCATTACTTCGACTCACAAATTCATGAAAAGAAATCACTATGAATTTCATAACAGATCTGTCGTCTAGTAAATGAAAAGAAGTCATGTATGACTCAATTCTCATGATAGTTGATTATTACATGAAGATGACGCGTTATCTGTTTATAAAGAAGATTTTGACTGTTGTAAAGTTAGCAAAGTTGTTCTTTGAAAAGATTGCTTTAAAATATGAAATATCAAATAATATAATTATTGATAAAGATAATCTATTTATCAATGCATTCTGATCAAAGATCTGCTATCATGTCAAGATGAAACAATGACTAAGCATTGTTTTTCATTCACAAACAGATGATCAGACAGAACAACAGAATCAAACGCTGAAACATTATTTACAAGTATATTGTTCAGAAAAGCAAGATAATTGAACTACGTTTCTACTTGTAATTGAGTTCATGTATCATCAGATGAAGCATTCTTCGTTGAGCTGTAGTCTTTTTAAAATCATGTATGACTATGAGTTAATCTTTGACATACACATTGAGAACGATGCTATGAAAGAAGAAGTGTCAGTAGCAAAAGAATGTGTTAAAATGCTGCAAAACATGCAAAACATGTTGATGAAATGATGATAAAACGCGATTGATGCTCAAACAAAGTACTATAATCAAAAACATAAGTCTAAGTTCTTTAATGTTGATGATTTAGTCATGCTATCAGCAAAAAACCTGAAGCAGAAGAAGTTAAGCAAAAAGCTATCAAATAAAATGATAGAATTCTTTTGTATACAGAAATTCATAAACAAGCAGACGTATTGTCTTGATCTTTCAATCATTTATAGAGTTCATTCTGTCTTTCATGTATTTCTTTTAAAGTCATATAATTGTAGACTAAATGATGATTTTATACTCGATTATCTTGTATTTAAGCTTATTGATGATGAGCAAGAATGAAAGATAGAAAAGATTCTACAGAAGTGAAAAAGAAAGAAAATCTTATATTATAAAATACAATGAAAAGAATATTTCATTAAATATAATCAATGAATATTGAGTGAAGAGATGAAAGATGTCTTGAAGCTTATAAAAGCTTTTGAAATGAGACTGAAACATGAGCGAAAATCATAATCACTCACTTTCAAGCATAAACTCATTATTAGAAAAGAAGAATCACTGTATTATGATAGTTTCATTCTCTAATAAGATGATCACATATGTAAATCAACAGACAGAAGAAAAAGATGCAAAGATGCTTAAACACGCTCAACAAGAGAATGTAATCATCACGACACAATAAACATCATGCAATCATCACTTCATTAAACATCTTTCACACAAGACAAGATTGCAGACTTCTTCTTCTTTCTCATTGTCAGATTTACATTAAGACGTGAAGATAAAGAATTGAAAGATGATAAATTGTGCTAAAATATATCAAAACAATTAAAAATGCTGACAAAACAATATATAATTGAAATTAAATGTATTGCAAAGTGCTTTACATTCAGAATTTCTCTGACAATGTCATTAATAATCATCATTTCTTTGAGAATGAGCTTTTGAATCTTTAAAGACTTAAGTTTGTGAACTTTCTTGAGATGATTCTTCATACACATTGCTGTTATCAACTTCTTGTAGAGAATTTTCTGATGAGCAGTGAATATCATCAGAGCAACGCTCTCTTCTTTATTCTCAATTGCACTATCATGAATTTTCTGCAGATGAAAGAATTCATTGACAGTTGAAATGCAGATGTCGAGAATCTAAACATTGAATCATGAGTGTTTAGCAGACATATCATATAAGTATACTTACTGCGACACAGAAATCTTCATTACTTGCACAATGAGCACACTTCTTGTACATAGTCTTTCTTTGAAAGATGACATCACACAGCAATGTTCTATTCTTGATGTGTAGAACTCAAGCACACTTTATACAAATTATTCTATCTAGAGCTTTGAAATCAGCAGCGCTTCTTTCGCTTATTTCAATCATTGACAGCTGAAAAGCATCAGTAACAACATCAAGAAGTTGAATAAGTGAATCTCATCATCATTCTTCAATTTCGCGAAGTCTGTGAATTCAATAAGATCATTAATGAAGCGTCAGTAATCATTTCTTCTTTTATTGTCTTTCGAATTTTCTCTTTGATAGTGAAGATGTACTTGAAAGTTTAAATAGTAGAAGTGATGAGCTTTTGATCAGAATTTGATGATGTCTGCATCATCATGAGCGATTCAGCATCAGCAACATAATGATCAACACGCTTGATCAATGTTTTTTGAGCAGACTTACGATACTGTTAGTCACAGTAATAGTTGTGAAACTTCAAGTGTGACATCACTTACTTTCACAATGATCTTGACTCAAGCATCAGTTAACTTCATTATCTTATGACTCTCTTTGAGCATTGCTGCATGTTCACAACTCATGATCTAGATCTTTTACTCTTACAATACAGATATACTCAAGATTTGTCAAAAGTAATCATACAATGATAAAAATACAATCATGATTGAAAAAAGATGAAGTTGAAGAAAATGAGAAGTTGAGAGAAACTGAAAGAGCGATAAATAAACAACAATTGTTATTCACTTTGATTTACGCTTTATCATCTCAATTACATCATTTACTCAAAAGATAAACAATGTCTATGTGCTATTTACACATCATCATTGCTGTCATTTACATCAATTACACATCACATATATTATTTATAATGTCATCTACATGCATGATAATCGAAGATGAATCATCATTCAATCAAAAGTTTCTCTTTTTCTTGTTTTCTCACAGAGATTTGAAGATTTTTATCGAGAGCTTCTAGAACAAATTAATGAATACGCGTCATCATTTATTAGACTAAACAAAGACATTAATTATTGAGATTGAGAATGAACTCACTTAAAAGAGAAGACAATTGTCATGATGAATTGACACATAGAAATTAGATCAGAGATTGAATCGAAGATCAGATCTGAGTTAGCTCTGAAACTTTATGACTCTATCAAGACATCATTTAGACTACGTCATATCTTTGACTTAATATATCATGAGTTATGTCGTGCTTGACTTGACAATGCTTGATAAACTCTTTATAGTCGATCAATTCTCTCAAGTTATCGAGAACTTCTTAATAATTAGCTCTATCATAATATATACTCATTCTGTGCCTGTTTAAAATATCACATTGTCATATCATTCTTATAAACTTCGTCTATTCATCTAGTAGATTTAATCATCACAGTGAGTCTGATCAAAATAACGAAGTATTGAAGTCTTAATCATGTGCTTCTTCATATGATTGAACATCATCTGACAAATCTAATTTCATTCAAATATGATCTTCTTTTGAGTAAGTTGAATCATAAGATGAACAATCTTTGAGAAGTTCTTAATGAAGTGTTGATAGAAGTTGCAGAAGTTTATGAAGAACTGTATTTGAGTGAAATTAATGAGAATAAATCATTCAACAATCATCTGTATCTTTTGAGAATTTATCTTTAGTTTCTCAATGAATATTAATAGTTCTAGAAAGATGATCTCTTGCACATGAAACTTGCATTTGTTTATGTTTATCTGTAGATCAGTCTCTCGTAGTCTCTGTAAAATCAATCGTACATGTTGCTTGTGCTCTTTCAGAGTCTTGCTGTAAATGATAATGTCATTTAGATAAATCTGACAAAACTGATGTAGATATTCAAACAATATGTTATTCATGTAGTGCTGATAAAAAGCAGATTCATTGATTAAATCAAAAAACATTACATGATATTTGTATGAGTTGAAGAAAATAATGAAGATAGTCAAATTCTTGCTGTTCAAGTGCATGCGTAGTTTATTGAACGTGACAATTATGTTTAATCAAATCAGATACTTGCTTTCTTGTATATGAGCGAGAGTCTCGTCTATCAATGATAAAGAATAGTGATTTCGTTTGATTAAAGCATTGAGCTTTCTATAGTTTACACAGAAACGCAAGCTATCGTCTTTCTTTTTGATGAACAAAATGAGCAAGACGTAGAGAATGAAGCTTGAGAAAATAAACTCTTTGTTCAGATGTTCAATCAGATACTCTTTTATCTTCTGAAGTTTGTAGTCAAACATTTTATAAAGTCTGCTTCGAAAGAATGTTTTCTCATTGATCAACTTAACTTTGTGATCATAAAGACAATGAGATGATAGCTGATTGATCATAGCTCGATCGAACACGTCTAGATAGTCATGATACTTGAAGAAAAGCTTGACTTTGATCTTCTCAAGAGTCTTGACGTGTGAAAGCTCATGCAGATTCACTTCTTCAGACTTATTTTCAACTGTAGTTATGAGTCAATCAATTTTCAAGATGATAACAGCAAAGATCTTGATGTCTGATCATTTGACTAACATTTTTTATGTTGCTGTCTCTATCATTGCTATGTTCATTGAACTGAAAGAGAATGATTTCAGACTGAACGTTGACTTAGAATTTTTGATGCTAGTTAAAGTCATGCTGCGCGATTTTAACTGTTTAATTAGTTTAACTGACTTCTCATTGAACTGACTGAAAGAAAGTGATTTCAGACTGAGTTGAAATGTAATGAAAGATCTCTTCAATATATAAGTAGAAGTCAAACTCTTTTGCTTCATGATTGTCTTGTTGCTTGAGAGTAGAACAATTGATTTCTGACTAAAGATGAAATTCGAAAATCGAAGAAAATTGATTTGCATATCTATCACTAGATCAATTTTGTTCATTCATGTTTTTTTGAGAATTATTTGATGTTGATTTAATCGAGTGATCAATATAAAAGCTGTGTCAATCGTATGATCTTGAACAGTCAGATTTGAATAAATGATATAAGTAATGAGTTTCTTAGCATAATGATCATTAAATTCTCGAATTGACTTTGCTTTGATCAAAGTCAAAGACTTGATTTGCAACTGATCATAAATAATCTGCGCAATCACTTCATCAATGAACAAATAGTCAGCAGCTTCGATGTCAATCAATGACTTCAATGAGTAACTAATTTCATTGCTAGAAAGTACACATTCAGTAGTCAAAGATTCAGAAGCAAAAGAATCATTTAACATGCTTATTGTTGAAGAAATTAACACATCTTTCATCGCGTCTTTGATGAAAGTCTTTAGTTTTTTGCCTCGCTATTCTTGAAAGACATTTTCTCATTCTCTTTATTCTTTGAAATGATGATTTCATGTAGACGAGAAGTGAAAGCTCAAGATGCAAAGATATCAATCTTGTTCTGAGAGCAATTCTTGAACAAGTGACTCGAAGTTTTGCAGATGTAACAGATGATAAATGATCTTGCTGACTTAAAGATAGAAAAGATGATAGACTTAACATAATCAATTATCAAAGTCATCACTGATAATAAAGTAGCACATTTGTCAGATATGACAGTGACTTTGACGATGACAATGCAACGTTCGCTGCGTAGCTGATAGTTGACTCGCTGTTTATTATTTACATCTTGAAGAAATTTCTTTAAATGAAGAAGCGAAGTAAAGTTCTTTGAACAGATTGATAAAGCATTCTGCAAGCGATTGTTGATTTTATTCTGAAGATCGTTTATCAAAGTGTGATCATCATAATCAAGATAGCTGAATAGCTTCATAAAGTTGAAGTAGAAGACATTGAAAGACTTGTCTGCTTGTTTCAAAGCATTGTATTCACATTGAGACTTTCAACTTTTATTCAGTTCATCATATATTTCTTTCAAATAATTGAATAGCTTGTAGATTGAAGTGAATGAATTCAAAGAATCAAAACAACGTTAAGCGAAAATGTGCTTTGCAACATCATTTTCTAGTCTAGACATCATGTAAACAATACAGATAGTCTCATCATTGAATTAATCAACATTGACAATCAGCTTGTCATTCATCTTGTTTCTTCAGTCTTCTTAAGTCAATTCATCTTCTTCAATGAATATAAATGAATTCAAAAATTTGTAGAATTGAGAGTGTTCATTTTTGAATGAGATGAACTTAGTAAACATCTCTCGTCAAGTATGATTCTTGATAGAAGCATGCAACTTGATATCTTGTTGAGATAGATGATTCATCATAGATTGAGACTCAGTAGACTGTTGAGATCAAGACTGATCAGCTGAACGCTGTTTCTTTTTAAGACTCAATACTTTCTTTCATAGTTTGATGATAGTCTCTTCTTGACTGTTTATTGTCGTTTAATTTGTCTTTAACTCATCAAGTCTTTTAATGTGATTGACTTGTAGATTGATTCATTGCTTGTTGAGTTTCAAAGTCATGTCTCATTAATCTTTTAGCTCGATCAGCATCTTGATGATCTCATCTGACTGATCAATAGCTCATTGATGAAGTTGTTGACTTGTATTGATGTCTCATGAGATTGCAACATTCTGAGATCTTGCTGAAGCATCAAAAGAAATAAGAAAAACTCATTTACTAGCAATGCTTTTAAACAGATGAGCTGTTTGTGACTCAACTGATTCAAAGTCATGTGTCATTGTGAAAGATTGAAGATAAAGATAAATAAATTTGATTGTGATAAGATTGAGTGATTGATTTGATAAATTTAAGTAAATTTGAAGATGTGTTTTGATGAAAGTAATTCAAAGAATTTCTTGTGAATTTTCTGAATAAACGAAGTAGATTATTTCGTATCATCTACACGTTGATAGCAGAGTAGTTGATTAGCATTTATCTACTGTTAGAGATCGATTTAAAGCGAGTCATAAAATTGTCATTTAACTAATAAATAAATGCTAAGAAAGAAAAGTATCTACAGAAAAGAACTCAATTCTTATATGTGTATTTCTCAGCTCTGTGCTAAACTCGATTGAGTTGACGTCTTACACATATAATTCAGAGTCTCAAACATTATTTCTAGATCAGATTCTCGCTAGACTCAATTAGAATGAAATCAGACGAAGACTAGTTGAAGAATAGACGAAGACTAGTTGAAGAATAGACGAAGACTAGAATCGTAACATAATTTATGTTAGACTAATTCAAAGTAACAAAACACGCTCGCAACATTACTTTTTCTCTTCATCAAGCAATGTTTTCATTGCTGCAGTTCAGTTGATCTTTCTTGAGTTAATTTCTATCTTGACTTGTTTAAATAATGTTCATGAAAGTTATTTATGATTTTCAAGCATTCTTTGAATTCACTTTCATCAACGTTGTATCAATGTAAATCAACGTTGTACTCTTTTCAATTGACACGATATTGTAATCATTTATCTCGTTCGTAATGTCTGAAGTTCAATATGTTCTTCACTTTTCATTCATCTTCATCTTCAATCACTATAAAATCAGATGACTCATTTCATTGTTCTTTCAGAGAGTTCTTTGAGTTCAGTTGCAGCAGATTCAATGCAAACTTCGAATGAATCTTCATTGTCAATGACAGTTTCAATCAATATGCATGTTCAATCTTGATTGAAATCTTGAAAAGTTCTAGCATTTTATTGTTCAGTTTCTTTGATAATCTTGAGATCATAATGTTTCTAGAATTCAGAAACATCATGTCATTTATCTTGTAAATCATTTTCTTTCGATGCTTGTTAATCTGTTTCTTCATTGTGACTCTGACTCTTGCTAATGCTTGCTTGATTAATGCTAGTGATCATTTCATGTGTTTGAATATATTTTCTGCTTTGCTTGCTTCAATTCTAGTTCAAGTGATTTCATATTCAGTTGAATTCAAATTGAAGCTCATATGAGAGTGAAAGCTCTTATTCAGAAAGAACGTTGACTGTTCAATTGATAATAAAATAGCATTATTATCAATGAATTTAGTCATAAATAATCAGACGAATCAATCATCTTGCATATATGAGCAGTAGCTTCGTAGATATTATTTCACATTCTGATTCACTCTTTCTGTCTGATCATTGATTTGCAAATGATAGTTGATGAATAGTTTTATCTTGATGTCGAGTCTCAGACAAAGAGACGTTCAGACAATCAATATGAATTGAGAATCATGATTGAACACTATTAATCTCAATAGTTCATGAATTTTGAAGATTCATAACAACAGCAGCTTAACTGTTTATTCTGCGAAGATTTCTTCGTCATCTGATCAACATGATATATAGTGTCGTTTCTTAGACAATCGATCTATGACTGTCAAAATCGCGTTGCTTTCATCACTTTCTGATAGATTGATAATGAAGTTCAAGAATATGTTCTGTCATCATTGTTCAAGTATGAGCAATGACTTCAGCAGTTTATTGATTCGATCTCTTGATGCTTTTGACCTACGACAAACATAACAGTTTCAAATGTAGCGTTTAATTGTTGTTCTCATCTTCGATCAGCAATATGATCATCTCAACAAGTCTAATGTTCAATTCATGTCAAAATGATCACTGATCAAAAAATTATGTGCTTCTCTTATTAATCAAGTGATCATTGACTGAGAAACTCATAGTCTATCATCTTTTCAGAGTACTTTCTCAAGTACTCTGCAGTTGTTCAGATCAATATCTTGACAAGTTCTTCTGTTTTGTTTCATGACTGCTTGAATATTGATACATAGTTGATTCATTTGATTTTCGACTACAATCTGATTCTGAATAGAAATTACTTCTTCAATTGAATCTTCATTAGCTTTTGATTCTTGTTTCAACTCTGAGTCAGATTTGAGCAAGATCTGAGTCAGATCTGAGTCAGATTTTTGATCATCTTCTTGATCAGCTTTTATTGACTGCAATTCAAACTTACTCTCTGACAATAGAATCTGATGCTGATATAGCTTTTAATCATTGTTTGCTTCAACTGACTTGACGTCTGACATTCTGATTGTCAGAATCGTGTCTAAATGAGTCAATCAGCGAAAGTCAGGGTTGAATAGTGCTTGATCTTTAGAGGTAGCTATAACTGAATATTAAGAATACAGAAGAAGATGAGTACAAAAGCTTCTATTTAAGTAATATTCAGAGGCTGCGCTAAGCTCGAAGAGAATGTGTTTGTGACATGAGTAAAATGTGATGTAGAAAGAAAGATGATGTTGAACAAAGAGATGTTGATGAGAGAAAATAGAGGCTGAGTCAGATCTGAGCTAAAGACACTGACTAGTTCTATTCAGTCTTGATACGCTTGTAACATTACTTCTCTCTTCGAAAATTCATGTTCGCATGAATGTCGCTCGTTTGCTTGCTTTCTTATTGAGTTATTTCGGTACTAGCGTGACTTTCTTGAGTATAGCGCATGAAATTCGTTCAAAACTTTCTCAAAGTCATCAAATTCACCTTTATCAACATAGTATCATTCATTGTCTCTATCTAGACCTTTTCATTTGATCTTGTACTGTATTCGACCTTGATAGCGTCTGAAGTTCAGAATGTCATCTATCTCTCAGTGTTCATCATCGTCGTCATCAATAATGATGAGTCTGAGAGATTCTGCATGCTGTTCTGATAGAGAGTCTTCTGAATACGATTGCAGTAGCTTCGAGCTGAACATCGAATGCAGATGCTTCATGCTGACTGATAGACGAAGATGATAGAAGATCTTCGCTTTGACAGTGATCTGATACAATTCTAGTTGTTTGTCTTTCAAATCTTTGCAGAGTCTCGTTGTCTTGACGTTTCTGAAAGATAGTCAAACTCAGTCATCTACTTCA
>JAABUL010002252.1_pt1 | contig 32636 bp, 28 predicted proteins | sample 5559151 | NCBI WGS metagenome assembly JAABUL01 (sample SAMN10711876, study PRJNA513368) | rock metagenome | isolation source: Antarctica rocks | place: Antarctica: Victoria Land, Pudding Butte sud | reverse complement strand
ACGCCGCTAAGAGAAGTGCGCCGTTATAAAAAGAAGTACGTTAAAGTATACTATTATAAAGAGAAGTATACTAAATTATACTATTAAGAGAAATACGCCCTTATAAAGAAAAGTGCGCTAAAGTACGCTATTATAAAGAGGAGTATATTAAATTATACCGCTAAGAGAAGTACGCCGCTATAAAGAGAAATACGCTAAAGTATACTATTATAAAGAGAAGTATACTAAACTACGCCGCTAAGAGAAGTACGCCGTTATAAAGAGAAGTACGTTAAAGTACGCTATTATAAAGAGAAGTACGTTAAATTATACTACTAAGAGAAGTATACTATTATAAAGAGAAGTACGCTAAAGTAGGCTATTATAAAGAGAAGTACGTTAAACTATACTACTAAGAGAAGTACGCCGCTATAGAGAGAAGTACGCTAAAGTACGCCGTTATAAAGAGAAGTACGCTAAACTACGCCGCTAAGAGAAGTACGCGGTTATAAAGAGAAGTATATTAAAGTACGCTATTATAAAGAGAAGTACGCTAAATTACGCCGCTAAGAGAAGTACGCCGTTATAGAGAGAAGTATATTAAAGTATACTATTATAAAGAGAAGTACGCTAAACTACGCTACTAAGAGAAGTATGCCGCTATAAAGAGAAGTACGCTAAATTATGCCGCTAAGAGAAGTGCACCGCTATAGAGAGAAGTACGCCGAAGTGCGCTGAAGTGAGCTGAAGTGCGCTGAACTGCGCCGCTAAGAGAAATGCGCCGCTATGCGCTGAAGTGCGCCGGAGTGCGCCGAAGTGCACCGCTAAGAAGTGCGCCGCTAAGAGAATGTCTTATGCGCCGCTCCCTAAAAACTGCGCTCCCATGAGTAAAGACTTTGATTATCTACCCAACAAATCTATCCATCCGCATTATCTCAACCGGGATCTCAGCCCCCACCGCCTCTCTCACGCAGCAGACTCTTCCTCTTCCGCCGTGCGATGAGGGTAAGGCACATAACCCTTCCCAAATCTCCCTCTCCCCGTCGACGGTGATTGAACATCATGCTCTACCTCTCCTTCTCCAGTTCCCCCCATTCCCATAGCCCCATCCCGCAACGGCGATGACGGTAAGGGGATATCATTCGGCATCCCACTCTCCCCAAAAGGATCCACATCCTCATCCGCACTTCCTCCCTGCCGTCGTTTCCTTCGCTGCATCCTTTCCCGTCGCGGGCCCGGAGAGTAGAGATGGTCATTTTGAGGATGCTCATCGTGGTTATCGGCTCGGTATCTGCTGCGTGAGCGGCCGGTTCTGCTGGAATGCCGAGAGTACCGTTGCTGGGCAAGAGGCTCGGGTGGATTAACGTCTGCCTTTCGTGTTTCAGCTGATGGTTGGAGCTCAGAAACTGGAGCAGGCGTACCTCTTGAGACGGCTCGTTCGGAATGTTTTTTGGAACCTTTACTAGCTTCCCTTGCCACACCTGCTGAGGGTTTCCTTCCTATGTCCCTTCCATCGCCCAGTGCATTATTTCTGGGGGCGCCTTGTCCTCCACCATTCCCTCCACCAACCGCTCGACTCGCGGAACGCTGATCGTGAGGCCCGTGCATGTCAAGCGCTCTTACGTCAGACCGTACGCCAGCGATGAGATAATTAGGCCCCATCACATTCCGCCGTCCCTCCCGAGGTGTCCTGCGCCGACGCCTGCGAGCCCCCCATACAGCCAAGACCACAATCAGTATCAGAAGCACCACTGCGCTGATAGTGACACCGACAATGATAGCGGTATTCTGGCTTCCGTTCCCACTACCACCTCCAGCGACATTGACTGACGCGTCTGAAGACGTATTACTCTGACTCCCACTCTGACTCTGGCTGGAATCCGAATTGGAACTTGGTACGTGGGACTGCGGTGTTGGAGTTGCTGCTGGGCAAGCGGATGGAGGATAAGGTGCGTAACAGGGTATGGGCGTCTCTTGCACAACGCAAGATGTGTAGCTAGGTGGTAGCCACGTTGTGGCGGGTACCACTGTTACGCAGCCCTCGTACTGACGATCTTGGATTGCAATGGGGTTGGAAGGTAAATTGTTCGCATCTGGAAAAATAAAATGGACTCTGGACAGACCACTTCCACCTACAGAAGCTGCAGACATTATGCTCAGATGATGAGGAATCGGATGGGTGAAAGCAGAGGAGATGCTGTGCTATTTCTCATGTACGAAAAGGCCGTTGCAATGTTTTCGCATACGAGAATGGCATAAGACAAACACTCGGACTCACGTTGGGCTTCCACCACGAGACTTACCGTCTTCAGGTCCGCTACGTTTTCTCACCCATGCGTTATTGCTGACATTTGACTGCGTCATCAGTGTGCCCATCAAAGTGACGAGAAGTCCTGGATTTGCTCAGATTTCTGGCGGGTCATTCTACCCAGATCAGGCGAATTTCTGCCATCGCCAGAGCAAGAAGCACCGCCCTCAGACAGACGTGCTTTGGGCTGGTCGCTGCATCTCGGTACTTTTTAAATCCCCCCGGGGGTCCACCATCTCAACGCTCAGTCTTCTATGGCTGCCCAACGTCAGCAGCTCGATCTGGCTTTCCAACAGCGAGCGAATTTCATTCTCCGCCCTTGCCTTGGCTCTTAATATGCAGCATTCCTTGCAGATGAACAGGGCCCCTGACATGGCAACGTTGGCCTCAAATCCCAAATTCATTCCGTATGCAGAGCAAATAAACCTCAATACCCAGCCCCATGCGAGCTCCCATCCGTTGCCGCGGTCGACCAATGCTCATGTCCCTCATCACTTTCTTCGTCACCACGACGTTTCCGCAAACAACACAAAACGCACACCAGCACCAAGAGAGCCACAGGCCCAAGGGTAGCGCCAAGGATGATACCAGTACTCAAACTCTCATCGTGAGCCTCTCTCTGTTCAGTATCCGCAGAGGCAAGCACCTGCGTAGTCCACGGCATCCGAGTACTTGAAGATGTCTCTCCTGGTCCTGGATGTGTGACTGTAAGTGCAGTTTCGTGGCATGGTACGTTGGTCTTCAGCACAAAACAAGAGGTATAAGCTGGCGGTAAACAAGTCGTCGTGGATATTTCTTGTATGCAAGCGTCCATTTGGCAGTCTTTGAGCGTGATGAAGGTGTGCGAGATAGACGCTACACCAATAGAAATAGAGGCCAGGTACGGGGTCGCAGATGTAACAGTTGAGTCTGCAACCGTGGTACCTGCTGAGAGGACTTTCATCTTGTGGTAAAATGGAAAAGAAGTTATTTTGCGAAAAGGACAGCCATGTTGTTGTGTTATCGTTTGCGAAAAAGAGAAGAAAACAGACTAGGCTCACATCGCAGATGGGAAATTTAGTCGCTAATCTTGACCTTCTGCCTACCTTCTCATGCGAGTAGCTGGACCTTTTTGTTAGTACCCATAGTCTTATCCGTCTCTGTAGACGGGCGAATGAAGCAAGCTATTGCCCAGCTCAGACAGACTTGCGAAATTCCGAAGCTCATATCCAAAATCATATCTATCATATCCAATACAGGTGCACCCATCTACGGTGACCAAATGCAAGTGGTATACCAGGCCCCGACGCTATGCATAAAATACAGACTCAGCTCCATAGCTGCCCAATTTTTGCGGTCTTCAGAACGAGGGACATGAGGAGACTCAAAAACTGAAAAGGCCGCTTCTCCTTTTCCCGAGAGGATAGACAACCAAAGCACTCAAGAATAAGCCCACCGTAATGCCAATCGCAACCTGAATCATACTATACCCAACATTGAAAATCATGCTATTGACATCCGAAGCTGAGCTTGTTGCACTGCTAATAGTCGTCGTGCCGTTCGCTACCGTACCATTAACGCTCTGTCTCGTGATCTGGTTTGCCGACGTAATTCCACTGACGAGACTACCAGATGCCGCTAGACCCGAAGGGACTTGGACATAGATAGCAGGCAACAGAGCGGCAGCAGCCAAGCCATGGCGAAGCCGTGAATAGAGATTGCCCAGGATACCGATGGCAAGCGCACCGAGCGTGTTTGCTATTTGGACGTTGGTAGAGAAACGCAGGGCGGAATAATGATTGACGATGAAGCCAACAAAAGCTATGATCATCATAATAGGCGTTTGCTTCCATTTGCCTTGGTTGATAATGATGAGACAGAGGGTGAACGGTGGGACGAAAATGAACTTGAACCAGGTCGAGGTCTCAGATCTGCACGAGACGTCGCTCGTCGCGTTCTTGTCGAAGCCCCCGTAGAATGACGTACCAATGGTGATGCCAAAACCGAGGAAAAGCGAATAGATGATGGCGTAGACCATACGTACGGAGCCGGCCACCATGTTGCGTGATTGAAGTTCAAGAGAGCCACAAAGAACTGTGTAGCCTGGGAGAATCAAGGCAATGGCGGATTGACAGAGAGCAGAAAAGCAGAAGAGGTTGCCACCCCGGATGGAGCCGAAGGCTCGAGCGAGGAAGCTGGTAAGGACGGCAGCAGATACTTCGAACACGTTGTTATAGAGCTCTGACTTGGGAGCGATGATGTGTTGCAGTATGCCAAGGAGAGCCCCTAAGACGAATGCTATGGGTAAATCGATCGCGCGGGCACCGAATGCGAAGGGTCCGACGAAAGCACTTGCGAGACCGTACATCAGGACAATGACCCATCTGCCGTACTTGTTTTTACTAGTGATGATGGCCTCAAGCCGCACCATGGCTTCCTCTATACCTATCACGTCGTGAACGACCTCTTTGTAGATACTATGAGTGTCGCGAAGTTTTCCCAGGTTGACGAATTGAGTAGTGCGGACGAGTTTCACTTCGGTTGTATGAGTTTCAGGATCATCGAAAGAAATTATCATACAATTGGGCATGTACAAAAATTGGCCTTCGATCTCGAGGACTCTTGAGCACATCTTCATGTACTCTGCAAATCGTCAGCTGTTACCGAATATAGTGTAAAGAAGTCTCATAATCCTCACCTTCCAGCCGATGGGTCGGCGCTCCGAATGACATAAGAGCTTTACACATCTTCAAGAGAAAGTTGTGCCTTGCCTCTAGATCGGCGATATGTACTTGTAATCGAAGGGAATCTTCGGGCTTTGCTCTTTTGCCCTTGCCTAATAGGGTATCTATTGCTTGGTGGCTCAGTGGTCTCTCTCTCTGCTTTGGTCTAATTACCGAAGACTGTTTGGAACCACCAGGCTGAGCGAAGACAGTCGAGAAATTGACTAGATCTGAGAGGGCCCCCGTCGAATGATTATCCTGGTTTTTGTAGTACCATTTCTGTTGCTTGGTTTTTGGAGTAGTTGTGCCTGAAGATGTTGGCGAGCCACCAGGAGTTGAACCAGGGGTATGGCCAGGAGTTTCCACTATGCCGTCATGCGATGTAGACTTTAACAAGGGTGTAGCGCTAACACTTCGTTTGACAGCACGCGCAGCCTCTCCTGCGCTTGATGGTATATTGGCGATAGCTGGACCGAGTCCCTCGTTATCGTACAGTTTCAAGATCGAAGACAAAAAACCTTGTCTGTACTCTTTAGGTTTGGGGACGTAGACGTCTGGGTCACGTTCATATAGAGGCGTCTGGGAGCCGGATTGAAGTTCAGGCGACTTGGCACCAACATGAAATGTTTTTAATCTGGCTTCTCCGGTGTGATGTCCGACCAAGCGTGCCGCAGTGTCATAGAAACGGTTGTTCCTCCCCCTTTTCTTGCTCGGTGCCTTTTTCTCAGCGTCGGCTTCTTCTTCCTCATCATCCGATTCGTCCTCTATACCAAATTTCGTTCGTCTGCTTGCCAGCTTCTCCAAAGGCAAGTCGTTCGGGTCGAAGAGCATCCCTCCTTCACTCTCTGAAGGCGGGGAGGGAGGTGGAGAACTGATCACCCTGCCTTGAGGTCTGTGAGGGGAGGTATAGCGGGAACCCGGGGCAGAGTGACTGCCCATCATGCGAGAAAGACGCTGGGCCCTGTCAAGTGCCGTCTGTTGCGAGAATGCTTTGGCGGGAGCATCCGCGTCTTCTTCTTCCTCGTCTTCATCTTCATCTTCCTGCTCGTCATCATGTTCGTCTTCCGTCTCCTTTGATTTTCCCTTGTTCTTGCTGAGCTGTGCCGCAATTTCTTCCATATCTGAGTCACTCGATGGGAGTCTCATGATCGAAGGTCTGGTTTTCGGAACTGGAGCTCTGGCGGTCTCCTCGGTGATATCTGCGGACTTCTCCGGGCTAGGCCTTCGCATGACCGAGGTAACACTGCTACTTCGAAGGGTACCTGACCCAAGCCTTGGTTTAGGCATGGGCTTCGGCTTCGGTGGAGCGTTGGTATCATCTCGAAGATCGAAAGCCGCTTTGCGATTTGAAGTGTCCAGCGATTCCCCTCCGGGTGTAAATCGCACATTGTGTTTCTTCCTGGGCGGCCTTGACCCTTCTCTTGAGGCTGTATTGCTGGATTCAGCACTGCGATCTCGAGAGCTGTCGCCGTTCCCTTCATTGGAGACTGGGGTGAGGTTCTTTTCAGGTGATGCCATTACTACTGCATTATTTCCCTTACTTCAGACGAAAGTATGTAGCAAATAAGTATATACAAGAAGAGAAACCGAAGAATACTAGCTGGACCAATCGACGCGAGATGTCTTTGTTCCCAGTTCAAGCCCGACATTCCCAAAACGAAAGCCTTTTGCTGCGAACAACCAGGGTCGGCAAGTGGCGAAAGGGCATCGTTATACAGCCTAGGAGCAAGGGAGAAGAAGCACCGCGACCAATTGATATGGAATACTTGAAAAGATACACAGAAGAAATGTTGAGAAGACGGTTTGTCAACAGTAGTGGAGCAACTGCTTTGCAATCCACACATTCCTAGCTCACGGCGGATAAGGCCGAGCGAGAGGGGCAAGGAAGGCGCTGACGTCCCATTTGTATGGCAATGGCGAGCTAATGGCCCGCGCAAACTCAGAGCCGCTGTTCAGGGCGAGTGGTGGCCTTTGTTGCTTTTCCATCATGAAGTATGGAGATGGCGTGTGGGATGCTGAAAGCATCGTCGTCTGCTGCAAACAACGCCAATCACAGACCCTGACTTCGGCGTAATCTCGGGGAATCAATGATTAGTACGAACTAGAACTATTTTCAATTGTGGGCCACTACATTACCAGACCTGTCGTACAGCACCGTCACACTTCGGAGCGCTTAACAGACTGTATTTTCATCCAATGACTGAGTACTTTATTATGGGACCCTACCAACGCTTGACCTCTGAGCCATTGCAGGGCACTAAAATGTTGCTAGTCTAACCTGTACCTGTCTCATGTACATCTTGATATGCCGATGCTACATTCAAATAACGCGTGAGCCAATGCTATAAGTAACGGGAAAGCGAGTATATGATGGTTACAGGCTCTCCTGCTCATGTATGCGCTAATAGGAAGATCTGTTGGCTTGAACAATTATGGTATGAGAAATGGTATTTCCCAGTGGGAGCTGGGCTCAAACGCTGGGTTTGCCCCACTGTGAGCTTCGGAGACAGCTCCTCTATCTCGCGTTTTAACCATCTAGCTACTGCACGTCCCATGCGATCCATGCATGGCGCATCAGAATATCTGCAGGATCTCGCGCCCGAAATGAGGCGCCCCTACCAGATCTGCATATTCCTCCAAAGCCTCTCGCAGGCATCGTGACTAGGGCCCGCGAGGTTCCGTTCGGGAGATATGATCTTGCTCACTTCCCCAGCTCGAAAAGATTTTGATTTGCAAATGTGAATTTCTCAGGCAGTTGCGATCCAAACATGCTAATCAAAACCTCGATCCTGCAAGTTGCTGTCTTTACTCACCTGTCGTTGACTCTTCCAAACCCACTCCTATCAGCCAATCCTTTGTCAATCTTTCACAACTTAAGCTCTGGGCAGCAATGTGGTATGGTGGGCTGTGGTAGCCCATACCATGGTGGTCTCGCTTTCTGTAGGAGTTTAAATCAAGGCTGCACTTTCTGCGGACCGAATCCTGGCGCAATCGTTCCTTTCGCAACATTCACTTGCGGTGGGCGTTGGCAGCATACATCGTCCATCGACAATCTCCGAGCTGTGAATTCGTCGGCGAACGCTTCTGCTGTAGGGAATGCGATCGGCATCGATGGGACCTAAGGGATCTGGCTGGTCTCAACAACTGTGATGCTCTACGACTCTCTTCCGGCGAGACGTCCGAACTTTCGCCTCTGTAACGTTGTTCGAATCCTCCTCTAGGATACTTTTCGAGACCCCGGTCATACCTCCTTGAAGCAATGATTTATCCCACCATGCCAAAGTCCCTAGCCTCTTCATACGCCCGGCCTGCACGCCATATCTGATGATACGGTCTGCAATTTCAAGAGTTTCAAATTGAAGTGACGGAGGTATCCTCCTCGATGCATCCTCCTCGGTTCGCTGCAAAAACAGAGCCATCATCGGATCGTAATCACCAGCGGAGGTACGTATGTCCGGGGAGCTCATCGTCACAGTGATGAATGCCGTCGAGTCAGGATACTCAGGTGCGCCAAGGTCTGCAATGGGGTCTGTAACATAATCCACAAGGCCTCGGATTCTTTTCGTGACGAAGCCGCCCGTACCGAATCTACCTGCACAGAATGTCGCCAGATATGCCGCCATCCCTCGGACATCGTTCGGTCTCAGAACCATAGACTGAGTATTGACGGGACCCGCGACCTGGACAGCAATTTTCACGTTCGTGTACGAGACCTCGATTGGCAATTGGTACTGAGAGGCTCGGCCTTCCTTGTTATGGTTCACGCTGTATGTGACATAATTTGTGCCATAAGGAAGGATGCCACCGGTTTGCAAACCATGTTCTTTCTTGAGGCCAGCACCGTAAGCAGGGTGGCAAAAGGCGAAGTCGGGAAGGGAAGGCTCGATTGGGGTTGGGGGGATGTAGGAGGTTAGATTGGGGAGGGTTGGGACGTTGAGCATTGTACATGTTACAAGGTCAATTCCAGGGAGAAACAACTGGTGTTGGAGGAGAGGTGGAGCTTTATAACAGCTTTGTTGAGACGATTGAGCACTGCTCCTGATAGTTCAAGTTCTGTTTGTCGCCTATAAAGAGGGCTTCTTGCGGGAAGTGCGCATGGTAGGAATAGCTCCGACCGCCTTGATAGCAGGCCATGCCACGCCGTAAGCTGGTGAACAGGCCTGACCACCTTCCAAAAGCCTGGCAGAATCGTGGTTCATCGGTTTCATCAATAACGCTAGCTGTGAAGTTCAGGTTTCTAGTGCAACGTGCGTCCGAGCGATATGATTTCCTGAAAGATTCCTGCGAGACCTGAGGTCCAAGTGCTCTGCGCATGCTTGTGATCAGACGCCCCTGGATATGATTTCACGATGTCTGATCTGTGCACATGGCACCGAGGCAAGCATTTGTGTCAGTCAACCATATCGTCGCATCTAGGCCGCATTGGCCATCGTTCTACTGTATGAGCACAGTAGCAATACCGATTCTTACGCAGGCGTCCGTGGGAGAGGAAGCGACGGCTTAATCAAAGGTATTCCTTCTTCCTGCTAGTCCGTGTGTATTGATTCATGTGCCATTCCGTGTCCCCACTTTTGTTCTCTAAGGTTCCGCCTCTGATCTCGAACAGACGCATTGTCATCCTCGGTCCTACTTCTGCTAATTCCACGCTCTGATATCCGGTGCGGACAAAAACGTGGTGCCTTACTTCAATGCTATCCTCGATGTTCTTGAACGTGACGACTCGGCTCCCAACTTTATGATTTGATGTAGCGGCTTCTCGGGGCGGAAAAAGATGCTTGACGATTTGAGCCACACGCTTGCCGAGAGGAGTATTGAAATTCTCAAATATGAGGTGGGGGTATGATTCGCTGATTGTGCCTTTACTGGCATCGGGGAGATCGTGGCGGAGAAATACGTTATGTAGGGAAAATGACGCCGTAGGACCATGCGGCAAGTGTGAGATTGTCAGAGCTGTTGGCACACCGCGATGCTCGTGAAGGAGGAGTAGATCGGTCAACGAAGAGGCGTTGGCACTACCAACGAGATTGGGCAGAATGAGCGTCCCGCGATTGAGACGGATGGACGTAGGAAGCAATAATCGTATCTCTTTCGCGAACGCGGATAGTCGAGTCGAAGGAGAGCGTGATGTTGTCACTAAGGGACGTGGGTCTGCGATGCCGGATAGATGTGCGTACTCGTCGTCAATGTCGTTGTGGGCTTCAGCGCTCTCATCGAACTTGTAGTCTTCACGTAGAGTTTTGTCGTTGGCTATAGCGGGATCAAGAGGCTTGCCAGATGCTAGAGAAGCCTTGAGCTTTGCCCGTTTCTCGGCAGTCTCTGCTTCGCGGAGTGTGAGGGCACGGCGGTGGAGGTAGTCCCTTCGTTGGCGAGCTTGCCGTCTCTCAAAAGGCAATATGTCAGTAATGAGGAGGAAGATCAGCAGCGGGAATATCACTTACGATCATCTTGAAGGACCCTAAGACGTGGCTTGTATCATCTCACACAGGCCCGATTCAGCAAGCAGTAGAATATGACCTGAAGATTTTCTGATAGCGGGGCTGAAGCTTAGAATTTTGGAGCTAAAGTCCTAGGGCCGATTGCCGATCGAATTCCTTCCACCAACTCCTCCTTCGACACCTTACATCTGTCCCTTACGACATACACTTTCTTTCCTTTCATGGTGCTGGTGTTGAATGAGCGTCTATCTATTTCCTTGAGTCGTCAAGAAGTTGTGAGAGCTTGACCTTCCACTCTTCAGAGCCCAGCCATTCCAAGGCTTGCCCAAAACCACAAAGCACAGTTCTAGCACCAGCTACTATGGAGGGAGCTTTCACCCATTTGGGTAATCATTTGATATCAGACTCAGCATCTACGATCAACGCGGGGGACGATCTCTCTACCATCGACCCTGATGAGAGCATCCTCGACCGCGAATATGGGAGGGGCAACTTGACAGGTGGACCTAGACGACGTCGACACGACGACGATGAAGAAGGCACGGAGGTCTTTGACGATGATGACACAGAGAGCATGGTCAGCGTGCCAGTCGACGGCGCGAATGGGAAGCCAGCGCGCCCAGAAGAGGAGAAAGAGCTACCACCACACGCATGCGCGTAAGTAGCTACAAGTCTGGAGACGTTTGAAAGCAGCTTCTGATTGTCGATTCTTTCCTGCAGATACTGTGGTATACATAATTCGGCCTCCGTCGTCCGCTGCTTGGCTTGCAGCAAGTGGTTCTGCAGTGCTCGTGGCAATACATCCTCGTCTCATATCATCAATCACTTAGTTCGCGCTCGCCACAAGGAGGTTCAGCTACACCCAGACTCCTCATTGGGAGATACAGTCCTAGAATGCTACAATTGTGGTACGAAAAACGTATTTTTGCTAGGATTCATACCGGCCAAGTCAGATACCGTTGTGGTGCTCCTCTGTCGTCAGCCGTGCGCCTCCATGCCTTCCTCCAAAGATATGAATTGGGATGTGTCACGTTGGCAACCTTTGATTGAGGACCGATCTTTCTTGTCTTGGCTGGTGGCCGCCCCCTCAGATACCGAACAGTTACGTGCTCGACACTTGAGCCCTCAGATGATTGCTAAGCTTGAAGAGATGTGGAAAGACAATGTTTCGGCCACAATCGCAGACTTGGAGAAAGGCGCGGGTGTTGATGACGAGCCGGCCCCGGTGCTGCTACACTACGATGACGCTTACCAGTACCAGAACGTCTTTGGGCCTTTGGTCAAGATCGAAGCGGATTACGACCGGAAGCTAAAGGAATCACAGTCGCAAGATGGGCTCATTGTTCGGTGGGACTTTGGACTGAACAACAAGCATCTCGCAAGTTTCGTGCTGCCAAAGCTGGAGCTTGGAGACGTCAAACTTGCTGTTGGAGATGAGATGAGGATCAAGTACACTGGAGAACTTCGTCCACCGTGGGAAGGCGTAGGCTATGTGATCAAGATCCCGAACAATCAGTCAGACGAAGTAACTATCGAGCTTCGAGCCAAGGGCGATCATAAGTCCGTGCCTACGGAGTGTACCCATAATTTCAGCGCAGATTACGTCTGGAAAGCTACCTCATTCGATCGTATGCAACTTGCCATGAAGACGTTTGCCGTAGATGAGATGAGCGTGTCCGGCTACATTTTCCATCGCCTCCTGGGCCACGAAGTTGCTGCAGCACCAATGAAGACTCAGATGCCAAAGAAATACAGTGTCCCTGGGTTGCCAGAGTTGAACAGTAGTCAGATCAGCGCTGTGAAGAGCGTGCTCCAGAAGCCACTCAGCTTGATTCAAGGCCCTCCTGGAACTGGGAAGACGGTTACATCTGCCACGATCATCTACCACCTGGCCAAGATCAACGGCGGCCAAGTCCTGGTCTGCGCTCCATCCAACGTTGCGGTGGATCAGCTTTGCGAGCGGATTCACAAAACAGGTCTCAAGACTGTCCGTGTCACTGCCAAGTCACGTGAGGATGTTGAGTCTCCCGTAGGCTTTCTATCTCTCCATGAGCAGGTACGCATGAATGACAGTAATGTCGAATTGGTCAAACTTAACCAGCTCAAAGCCGAGCTGGGAGAATTGTCAAGTCAAGATGAGAAAAAATTCAAGCAGCTCAACCGCAGCGCTGAACGCGAAATACTGCAGCACGCAGACGTGATCTGTTGTACCTGCGTTGGAGCTGGGGATCCACGTCTTGCCCGCTTCAAGTTCCGCACTGTCTTGATAGATGAATCGACCCAGTCCGCTGAGCCCGAATGTATGATACCGTTGGTCCTTGGCTGCAAGCAGGTGGTGCTTGTTGGTGATCATCAGCAATTGGGACCTGTCATCATGAACAAGAAGGCGGCAAAAGCAGGTCTCAATCAATCTCTGTTCGAACGCTTGGTCATTCTTGGATGTGCTCCAATTCGATTGAACGTGCAATACCGCATGCATCCCTGCCTATCGGAGTTTCCATCCAATATGTTCTACGAAGGGTCATTACAGAACGGAGTCACTATGCAGCAGCGCATTCGTCGTGACGTTGATTTTCCGTGGCCAGTGACAGACTCACCCATGATGTTTTGGTCCAACCTCGGCAACGAAGAAATCTCGGCTTCTGGAACCTCATATCTTAACCGCACCGAAGCCTCAAACGTAGAGAAGATCATCACTCGCTTCTTCAAGGCAGGTGTGCAGCCTGGTGATATCGGTATCATCACACCGTACGAAGGTCAGCGAAGCTACGTGGTCAGCTCAATGCAGACGAACGGCACATTCAAGAAGGAGAACTACAAGGAAATCGAAGTTGCTTCGGTGGATGCATTCCAGGGACGGGAGAAAGATTTCATCGTGCTTTCCTGCGTGCGCTCGAACGACCATCAAGGCATTGGGTTTCTGAGTGACCCTCGTCGTCTCAACGTTGCGCTAACTCGCGCCAAGTATGGATTGGTGATCTTGGGCAACCCCAAGGTTTTGTCCAAGCATCCTTTGTGGCACTACCTACTCTTACACTTTAAGGAAAAGAACTGCCTGGTAGAAGGACCACTTTCGAACTTGCAGATCTCGTTGCTGCAATTCAGTCGACCAAAGCAATTGTACCGTGGCCCTCAGCGCTACCAAATGTCATACAACCGTGCTTCTGAAATGAGCAATGGCATTGCTAACGGACGTAATGGGCCTCGCCAGGAGTACAACGACGCTGGGTCACTTGTTGGTTACATTCCTGACGACGTGTCGTCGGTGCATTCGTCGTCCATTGGTGGAGTTGGTGTTCCTTCGCAATACCCCCAGATGTTCTCCGGATTCCAGGACACTTGGCCCGGGATCAACGGGCGCCGCGCCAATGGCGCCAAGAGCCGAGCAGGTACCGAAAGCATTGCCGGCGAGTCTGTTGCTGCTACCGAGTCGGACGTCAATGGTCCTACCAGCACCGTCGACGGCGGGAAGGGTGGCGTCAGCCTGGCTGGCCTCACAATCAATGATGCCAAGCAAGCCAGCCTAAATCAATCGGACCGTCTCAAGCGCTATGTCGAATCTGGCGGACGTCCTGGAGATGGCAGCATCTATGGTGGGAGTTCTACCAGCAGTCGCCTACCGCGTGGCGAAGACGATGACTCCCGAAGTGTGTCTACGGCATTTGCCAGCCAGGTCGGACTAGGAAATTATGATTGATTGGACCGTGTTCATCGAGTCGACACTGTTTTGATCGATTCTCAAGAGCGAAGTAAAGGCCAAGATTATCAACAGACAAGGGCACGGATTCGATGCTCTTGCACACTGGTAGTCAGACCGGTCACAACTGCGCGAGAGATCTGTGGTCCCCAAGAGTAGTACCAGCCTTTCAGAGATGCGAACCAGCGGAGGGTTGAGACAACCTCAGTGGTGCCTCTGAATTAAGCAAGGGAGCAGGAGACGAGCAGATGGCAGAATTACCATGCATGTTAGCAGAGAGAGCAGAATCATACAGTCGCTACTGCATTGTTCTTCTGCAGGATTGCGACGAGCCTCGGTCTTTGACAGCGCAAATGTCGGGTCCCTGGTTGTTTCGGATGGGGTTGCTTCAGCTTCAATAGCTTTCCGGCCCAACCGTCCACTTGGACATGCTTCCTCTCCGGTACACACATTCCTTTTGCATTCAATCATGCGTGTGCCATTACTGCATTCCTCTGCAGACATAATATTACAGTCTTTACCTTATGCGATCCAATGGATCATGCACACGTGACCATTGATTGCGCCCTATGCAAGTGAAAATCCTTTTGATGCAGAGTCACCACTCTTGTGGGGAGCAAGTGTGGGCTGCACAAATGGTGTGCCCTTATTGAAGGAAGATGCAATACGCAAACAATGTGCACTTCAGGGAACTCAGTGCATGTCGATTGCAATGCCAACCGTCTTAGGAATTTTGGTCAACTCACTCGAGCTGATCCATCGGTACCCATCGGAACAAGAGCTGTCACACCTGCATCTGCATCTGCATTTGCATCCCGACCAAACAGACCGTGGCTGCAAACCAAATCCATGCAACGGCATCACCGCATGTCGTGCAGGGTCCTCTTCCACCCACGCTCTTCCCGTTTCGCCTATCAAGCCGAGCCTTATTCCACATCAAGTACTCCATTCCGCTGATCTTCGCCCTTGTGTGTTTCGAAGCTCAAAGGAGTAAGGCGCAAGGGATCAGAATCCTAAACGAGACTAGTCATGCGACCGAAAGCAGGGACCATCAAAACCTCGCCTCCTCTAAGATTGCACACCAATGATGGTCACCCGCCAGGATGGCTCGAATTAGCTCAGGAGGATTCGTGCCACAAGCGTGGGTTGGGATGCTGCTTTCATTCTTCGACCTCACCTCCTCAACTTCCTCAACCTCCTCCACCTCCCCACATCCTTTGTTCTGTACTGCCGGCACTGGACTGGTTGCAGCCTCTTTTGCATTCGTTTCCGTGCTCCCTACCCTGTTCCTCTTACGCGCCAGCAACCACGGTGGGACAGCAATCATGGCGAACGGTCCCACGACCAATGGAAATGGTGCTATATCCAACGGCAAACCTGCAGACCCCTCGGCAGATTTCAAAGGCGACATCAAAGTCAACAATAAAGCACCCACAAAAGAGCAGCTCGAAAAGGTCGCAGACATTCCTGTACTAGATGTGAACAAGAAATCACATACCTTCAAATCGCTCTACGCAGATAATGAACATGGACCGAGGCGCGTGCTCGTGGTTTTCGTACGGCATTTCTTCTGTGGTGTAGGTAGCCCTTCGTTGCGCTTTCAGCCCGGCTCCGCGCACATACGCACATACAGCTGTTCGAGCATGCCCTTGCTAACAGATACCATGTGACCACAGAACTGCCAGGAATACATCCGCGTCCTTTCAGAATCTATCCCCCCTTCCACACTCGCCACCCTCTCCCCACCCACAGAGATCATCATCATAGGCTGCGGCCAGCCCGACATAATCCCGATGTACGCCCGCGAATCCGCATGCGCGTTCCCCATCTACGCAGACCCCACGCGCCGCCTCTACAGCCTTCTCGGCATGACATCCACCCTCAGTCTCGGCTCCCAGACCCCGGAGTACATGAAGAAGGGTATGCTGAGCCTATCGGTACGATCATTTCTCCAAGAGCTGAGGAGCGGGAGGAATATGTTGAGTGGAGGCGACTTTAGGCAGGTTGGCGGGGAATTCCTGTTCGCTGGCGATAAAGTTACCTGGTGCCATCGGATGAAGAATACGAGAGATCATGCAGAGATACCGGAAATACGGAAACAGTTGCGGTTGGATGAGCCGCAGAATGAGGTATCGGATGGGGAGACACCGAGGGCACGGAAGAGATGGAGTACAGCGGGGCTTGGAGCGGGTCTGGGGCGAAGATTGTCGAGTCGACGAAGGAGTTGGGCGCCCAGTCGGTCGAGGAGTCGGAATACAGAGGTGAAGGGTAGTCCGCCTCGGAGTGGAATGGCGGAGGTGAAAGAGGAGGAGACTGCCACTCCTGAGGATGCTCTGGCTAAGCTGGAAGGCAAGAGTCGCACTCCGATTAAAGCAGAAAATGGAGCTCCTATTAATGGGACTGCGAATGGTAACGCCAACGGAGCATTCAAAGAGCATAACCTTGCAAACGGTGCTCCTGTCACTGAATCGGTGAATGGCCTCGCGAACGGCACGGTCAATGAAGCTGTGGTGGAGGAGAAGATTATGAATGGCGCCGCTGGCGGCATGGTCAACGGGCTAACGAATGGCCATGTGACTGCCTAAGGACGTGCTGGCTACGTCCTTCGTAAATACGTTATCATTGCCTTCCGTGGGCTTTGTTTGGGCATACTCGCCGACAGCACTCTGCGATACCCTGGCGTCTTTTTGTTGGAAAGGCATATACAACGTAGGGGGCTCTTTTTGGTTGACCATTTGATAGCGAATGCATAACGTATGTCGAGTATTTCGTTTCCAATGAAGCAATGCCTTTCACACCTAGTTGATGTATTTATCGTCGTAAGCGGTGTATCACTTGGATTCGAACCGTGGTCGATGTTTGCTGCTCTCCTATTCTAGAGCTGAACGGTGCTCTTATGTCCGATATCCACGGCTCTAAAGAGTGGTGTCCTCAGGAGCGTTTGCCTAATGAGTCGATGATTGCCCCGAGTTCACGCAGAAGCCTTACAGTATCAGCGTGGCCACCTACCGGTGTCAGGCAGATGGCTCTGTCCATTGGTCAGAAACAATTATTGGTCTTCCTAAACGGTACGTGCCCACATGCCCTCTTTCAACGGGAGGCGTCCTGCAGTGCGGCCCCTAGACAGTGTTCGCTAGCCGTAATCGCAGACGAGAATCAAAGACGCCCATACATATATGAAGGAGAGTTCAAGGATTAATTGGCACCGATCGACTGTATGATGTCGCAGAGCAAGCAATGCTTCGACGTCCACTAAACCAGCTGTATTGTCTCGAACTCCGTCCTCTCTGCTGTGACTCCTGCCCATTGCCCCCCATTCATCACGTCGTGGATGTAACATTGTCCAATCATAAGATACGAATCCCCTTTCGGCCTTAATAAGATAGGCACCGGGGAGCCAAAGATGATGGCTAGCACGTCCCCTTCTCTATAAGTATCAGGAATCCATCCGATTTTGCCGTACTTTGTGAGGCAAAATTGCCGATTAGCACCAGTAGATCGAAACTGGTGTTCCACCTCAATGAAATTGGGAAGGTCTTCAAAGTACCTGGGCTCATCATCGTCCTGCGACACCCACTTTGCTATTGTCTCCCCAAAAAGCAAAACTCTGTCCTTGAATTCCTCCTCTGCTTGGAATCCGTGGGCCTGTCGGTCTCCGATAAATGTCCGCCACCAAGCCTCCTCTTGCCGGGCCGCGTCTGGATAGAAGAAGGATTTTGCAGTCGCTCGAGCGCTTTTCTCCATGAATTCGAGGTATTTCTGGAGGATCGGTTTCAATACCTGCCAACCTTGCGACATCCGGGGTTGAAAATCTATTTCATGGGGAATCGCTTGCTTGGGTGTGTCAAAGATGAATGCTCGTACGAAAAGATTGCTACCGTCAATCGTTGTATAAATATCCCATAAAACCTCGTCCGCGTCCTCCGCTTTCTTTTTATCCTCGTCAGTCTGACTCCAATGGATATAGCGATATGCACAGAACGGCTCGGTACTTCGGTTGATCAAGTCGGCGGAAGGATGATACGTTCTCCAATCAGGAGCCCAGGAAGGCAAATGGCTATTTTCATTGAAGAAACAAAATTGAAACACTTCGAGACTTCTGGAATCTTTGATCTCCTTCGCTGCTAAATCTAGATATAGCTGCTCCGTGGTTACCATGTAGCTGGGAGCGTAAGGAAGAGGCTGTGGGTTGCTCGCAAGGCCGAAAAGCCCATAAAGCTTATCCCTCGAGTCGGTAGCCTGACGAGAGCGAAGTTGGTGAGGTATTGAGACCAACGAGTGCTGTGGCTTGCCCGTTTTGCGTTCGTCTCTGAATTTAGACACCTCTCCGAGTTGGGGTACGGAGCCTTGGGCTGCGCTCGAGCGTAGCCAGGCATGCATACCCATGCCCCTCCATACTTCTGCGAATCTCTCTACGATGCCATAATCCAGGGTGAGAGACCCGCATTTCACCACTGCAGCGCGAGCGCTCGCGACTTCTTGGACGGTCCATATGCGTAGGAACCAGTCTCGACTGAAGAAGTGCGTGAGTCCATTCGCGAGATTGTCGTCGACTACTTCGCTAACTTGTATCGTGTTTGAAAGTAAAAAGAGATTTTTCCTGAGAGCTTTGATCTTGTCAACTCTTACGATACTATCTAGGTTCCAGTCATCGAGTTCGTTGAAAGCGTCATCCAAAGACCCTTTGATATGCTTGTCCGTGAATTGGAGGATGAAGTTACAGGCTTCTTGGTCAAATTCTGTGGCATCACCTAACCATATCAATACGCTTGCGCTGGTGGTATAAATGCTGCGCATGAACGATACTTGCTGCCCGCGTTCTTGAAGGTCCTCCTGATTGATACAGACAGCGTCTGCCCAAAAAACCACGGTCTGATCCGGTGCCCTGAATCGCTGAAGGGCCGCGTAGAGACTTAGTGTGGTTTTCAGATACCCATTTGCGCTGAATATAGTCTCGCTGAAGATCGGTGGGCCCCAGACGTAGGAGAGAGCATGGTATAACCCAGATTCTTCGAGCTTGACCTCTCGCAATGCGAAGTGAATTTCGTTGCCATGCTCGCCGGGGCTGACGTCCAGGACTCTTATGTTCCTGGTATCCTGGAGAGGTAAGTAGCGATACCGTGAAGAGCGAGCGTCCTCCACCATGAGACAGAGGTCTTTCAATATTCTTTGTATATAAGGTACGCTTCTAGATACGTAGCTAACTAGCTATATCATGACTGCTATGGAAAAACTTCGAATGTACCACCCAGATTCCCACACCCGCGGCCAGCCTGCATATGCGCGCAAGACTAGCTAGCCGCCGCAGACCAATGGTCCCGGTAGCCTAGGCTGACCCCAGGCGCAATGGCCTCAGCCCCTAGCCCCAGGCACATTTGACGAGTACAACAGTAATAGCAGTGTCATAAGCGGGCTATGTGTAGTACCGGGATGGTCTGGCTACCACATCAGGACCAGTCCATGAAACTCAATCTGGGCGCTGAGGTATTCTAGGTGTGGACTACAAGCACGGTGAACTGTTCCACCGCAACAATCATGCCCATGATGCATTGGCTCTCAGGTGGCTTCGATAACCTGCATCTCGACACCGTAGGCTTGTAAGTATCTCTTTCCCCTCAAATGCTTACTTGGACATACAATCTTCTTCTGGATGCCTAGCTGCTGACATCTTTCCTCTCCTAGCCTTGCCATTCTGGGCGAAGCCTCTATAACAGCCAACGCCCAAGTCTCCACACTCACCTATTCAGCTCTCCTCCCACGTCTCCTCCCTGCCCCCCAAGCTCTTATACGCACCTCCCGTCCCGAGTCTCTAACACCATACACGGGAAAAGTGATCGGGGCCCGCAGCGGCGGCATGCGAGATTCTGTCAATCATATAGCCCACCTGGTACACAACCGAGCAGCGCTTCCCGCCTACGCCGTCCGCTGCGAACGGATTACCAAACCCGGCCCAAACGCAAAAGTGTCTGCCAAAACCTTCGGACCCCTGGCATGGCTACATTTTCTGGGGATGGCAATGAGTATAGCTCTCCTGGTCCTCTCCATTGCCTTCTCGGATGGCTTCGCCCTTCTGGCTACAATAATGCTGTCCATCCTCTCCACAATGATCGGTTTCGGCAGCCGCTGGTCACTTACGCTCATGCAGCGCAAATCCGTCCGACGAGTACCTCGGGACAACATCGTCATCAAATACCCAAACGGCGCCTTCCTAGTCGTCAAATGCGACGAGAACATAGCTCGAGAGCTCTACTGGCACCCTGAAGAATGCGACTACACCTATGGCGACACCACCTACAGAATCATCTCCCTCGTCGGCACCCTGATACTCATGTTCGGCGTCATTTGTCTCGGCAATAGCACCGTACGGCTCCAGATTGGTTTCGCAGCCGCCTATATAATCCTCAACGCGTCATACTGGACCGTCGCCGCCTTCCCGCCGCGGTGGCATTGGGATCTCAGTTGCTACGTTGTGGAGGAAGAGCGGTATGAGGGTGGAGTGCTTCATGAAAATTTCACAAGGGCGTTGTGGAAGGCAATTGCGATTACGCAGAGTGTGGACTGGGTCAAGAGTGGGCAGATCGCGCCTGTGAGTGAGGCATGGAAGGCATGGGTCGAGGCGGCCGGAGATGTGGTGTGGAGAGAGAAAGAAAAGCGGGAGGCTGAGGGTCGGCGCGATTGTTCCCTTAGTGATGAGAAGCTGGACTTCATCAGGCCGCTGCCGATATGGAATGCGGAGGACGCGTTGACAGACTTTTTAAATCCGGACGAGCCTGGTAAAAACGTCTGAAAGTTGAATGGAAGGAGACAGTGGGCTCATAGATGCTCTTACGACTTCATGATCTCACGACATGTATCAATAGCGCGCATCTACACGCATCGGCGGCGAATTTTACATTTCACCCTCATCATCTGCCATGAAGCTACATAGAACGGTGCTAAGCTTATCTAAATAATACAACTCTCCAACCCGGTCTTGCATTCCGCCGTTCCAACAGCGCGACTTCTATGCTATACCACACCCCCACCATCAACGATTCACCCCACAAGCACCCCTCTTTGCTCCATATGAAATATAATCACAACAACATCTCTACGGCGATAACATGTAGACATCCATCTGGTCAATAGCTTCACAGCAAGCACTCGTCTTTGCTCCGTATGAAATGTAAAGTAATGATACTCGGAGCACAAGCCTCCATATTTTATTGTGATTGGGCAATAAAGTAGATCACTGAATCTATACTAGTTGGGTCGCAGGTTATTGATGAGTAGAGTGGAGATAATTGTTATGTCTACGTTTGGTATATTTGAAAGAGGGCGATTGGGGTGAAGAGCGATGCTGATGTATGGGGGGTCGGACGACTACAGGGCCGAGGTGAGAAAGGGTAAAGTAGAGATTTTGTGCCACCTCTAGTCCTCCTGGTTGAACCGCCGCCGGGGGTGTTGGTGGACTCGGCACCAGTCATTCTTTCGCATACGAGAATGGCATAAGACAAACACTCGGACTCACGTTGGGCCTCTCTAGATCTTCTTGTATGTAGTAGAATCGAGAGCTCCGAGACAGCTCATTGGTTGCATCTCTAATGCATGTAGGAAAGATCCCGCTTCGGTCCTTGGCTGGTCTGATGTGCCTTTGCAGCGCCCATGTCTCACGGCTGATGAGGGGTATGTCCCAGCCGCTCTAGATAATCGTTGTTACCGCTCCCAACCTCCTCGAAGACAGACTTCAAAGGCCCGAGCCGGTGGTCTTCTAACAGGGAGTCGTGATTCGTCTCAGGCAGCTCCTTGCTCTCATAGTCAAGGCTATTGTTAATTCCATTTTGCATCCAGCACTGGTCGAAGTACTTCTGACCAGCTTTGCCAATCATCATGTCGGACTCCGCGAAGAAGGCACGAACCCTGAGCTTCGGCTGAGCTGAGTCTGGGTTCCTTCTTTCTTCCTCCTGCTTTGCCAGGTCTGGAACATACTTCTCAAAGTCCTCGCAAACACCCCAGTTACCTGATCCGTGCTTCTTTAAACATAATTTGACCTCTTCACTTGCACCCGTCAGGTCTTCCTCGAAGAGGTACTTGACCTTAAGTTTGTCGATTTGCAGAGCGACCTCCTCGCTAGTTCCATACTTCTCACCCAGATCCGTAGAGCCTGACTCACCGGGTCCGGCCTGAAAGAGTCCTGATACAGAGGAAAGGATACCGCCCGACCAAGACGCCGCGGGCGCTATCCTTTGATTGATGAAACGGGTGACGTTGCCGAAAGAGTTGAGCATGCTGTTTGGGATCTTGGATACAAGGCTCATCAAAGTAGCTCGAGAGTGTTCGTTGTGGACCCAAGGTCCTTCAAGTTCAGATCAAACAATGATTCTCCCCAAGGGCGTGCATCACTTACCAATGAATGCGGCATACGGAGCATGAGGATCTAATATATTCCGGAGCGAAAAGAGAGTGTTGAGGGCGTATATAGTACCCGCGCTGTGGCATAGTAGGCTGACATGCTCGACATTGAGCCGCTTGAGCAGTGCAGGTACTGTCTCAAGCCAAACTTGGACTCGTATATTTAGTGGCACACGTGTTGAACCTCCCATGCCAGGCCTGCAATGCATCAGACATCTGACCGCGAACAGAGAGGCTCAGTCAATCACTTACCGATCAGCACAAACGACTCTCACACCTGTAGACTTTGCTAAGTTGTTGAATTCTAACGCCATCCAACGGCTGCCGAACAATGGATTACAGAACAGGATGCCCGGGAGTGTCATGTTCGAGAAATTGCTGGTTGTCGAGAAGGTCACTCGTAGGTTCCCGTGTGACGAGCTTTCGGGAAGCCATAGACATTGATGAAGATGCTGTGCACATACAGTCTCTATTGCTTCTCTAGTCGCGGGTTCCACATCTGTGGCGGTGGGTTGAGAGCTCGTTGAAGCCATATCGACTGGCAAAACGAGCGCTGAGATATTGTTAAGAGCTGTCAAAATACAAATGAGAAGAGCTGTTACGGGCTAACCTGAGGTGAGACCAGGAGGAAAACTACGGGGAATAACAACAGCCTCTAATGTCTTCCTCATAGTACTTTAAGCTGACCCAAATTCCCCAGGGCGCCAAGCCCGCCGCTCCCACGCCAAGATGCATTCGACTCGGATCTATCTGAACCCCCGTATGCCTAGATAGAATCGACTCATCCTATTTAGATCCTTAGCGCTTAGATGGAGTCGACTAGATCCTACGGCGAGTGACACGGATGGTGATAAGGGTTGGGTGTGGATTAAGTGGAATGGTGGTCTGGCTATGTAATTATGAAAATGGGGCTGAGGGGGTAGACGTGTTATTTCCCTGATTTCTGGGCTTATCTTTGGATGGATGGGTGTATTGATATGTAGATGACTGAGTGTGGTTTTGAAAGGTTAGAGGAATTGATATTGAAGAGTTGGCTTTAGGGACGGTCGGCGGGCTGAGAGGCCTGTTTGTGTTGTGTGGAATGTTATACTTGAAGGTCAGGTGAAGTGAACGTTTTTGTATATCCATTGCTTGAATTTATAGGAGGTTTGCGATTGAATTCTACTGATGTCTTGGAAAGTGCTAGACCCAAGGGTCATTATTCGTACTCCACATCTGCTTGGCTTGTGTAGGAGGCCGAGCGAGCATCATCATTCACTACCCATTGACCATCGTCATCCCCGCAGCATGGTAGCGATCACCAACGATCTGATGGCTATTCTGAATCCGTTCAATCTCCTTCATCTCCTGGTCTGTTAGCTCCACGGCACCTGCGTTCTCCATGACGCGCTCCGGAGTGGTGGAACCTGGAATCGGGATAATGGCGGGCATGCCTGGCTGCTTTGAAAGGGTCAAGAGCCAGCCGAGTGCTAATTGAGCAGGAGTGTATTGCTTTTTCTTCGCCATCTGCTCCAGTTGCTTGACGAGCTTGATGTTGACTTCAAAGTTCTCGGGCTGGAAGCGGGGGAGCATGCGGCGAAAGTCGCCTTCTGGAATGTCAGCGGCGGATTTGATTTGGCCGCTCAGCATCCCTTTGCCAATTGGCGAGTAGCTATCGTCACGGCTGTTAGTGTATATGTCCCCAAGACCCGTGGTGGTGGGATCATAGGAAGAGAAGACTTACGCAATGATTGCGATCCCTTCCTCTGCACAGACCTTAGCAATACCATTTGTAAGTGGCTCGGTCTGCCAAAGCGAAAGCTCCACCTCCACTGCTACAATCTTTGTGATCGCCGCTGCCTCCTTAATAGTGTTTGCATTGACCTCGCTGAGTGCTATACCTCCAATCTTACCTTCCTTGACTAGTTCGGCAAGCGCTCCCAGAGTCTCCTTAAGAGGGACGTTGGGGTCCCGACGAGCACACTCATAGTGATCAATCTTCCCCTTCCCCCCCAACGTCTTCAAGCAAGTCTCAATCTCCGATCTCAAAAACGCGGGACTGCTATTGGGGGTCATACCCTCTATAGCGCCCTTGATGTTGAGGACGACTTTTTCGGCATCTTCGGGATACTTGGCATAGTATCTGCTCAACAGGGCCAGAGAATTTGTCTCGGGTGGACCGTAGAATACGCCACCATTCCAGTAGTTGCAGCCTGATTTGAGTGAAGCTCGCATGGCGGAGAAGGCTTGCTCGTCGGATGTGGCACCATTGTGCCAGGTTAAGCCTGTTTGCAATGAGCTCCGGTTCTGGGATATCGTTGTGGACAGTGCATACCCATCAAGCCGTAACCGATGCTTCCGACCTTCTGGCCTCCGACGGTAGTGATTGCAGGCATTGTTATGGAAAATCTTGGATTCGGTAGAGGACCTCTTGGTGAGGAAAGCAAGGGGTGAACAGAGAAGGGATATATATACACCCCGAACTTAGGATTTGAAATTGCCGTTCCGGGACGGGAAAGGGAGCAGGGCCTTCCGTAACGGATTAGCCCGTCGAGCCCGTTCGGCCCTGCCAAGACATCCCGGAGTGGGCAGAAACATAATGTCTCTCACTTCCTCGCGAAACCACACCTTGGATATTCCGCTATGAGGCATTCCTTACCAACATCAGGATATCACCATGGTGCTGTGGAAATTTCAGGATATCACCATGTCATCAAAGTGTGAACGCGCGACCGCCTTCCAATATGCAGAATTCAATGCGCCTGCTCTTTGCCGCTTGGTTAGCAGTCTACGCGGAGGGCAACGTTGCTTTTGTGACACTTCTCAGATACCAGCATGTGGTAGCTTCAACTGGACAATCCTAATTTCGTTCCATGACGGGGTGAAGTGGGTACTCCGCTCCCCACGAGACGACGGTGCAATCAAGTCGGATGAATTGAGCGCCCTTCCTGTCTCCATCTAAATTTATAATGCAATAATCCTTTAAGACCTTTTACCTTATAGAACTCGATTGCGCCTTAGATTTTTGATCTTTTAGCGGTTGGGTATTGAGTATTAGCTTTATGCGACTCAATATTAGGCAATTAAGGCCTTTCTGGCATGTTCTGGTTGAGATAATGGCTGGGGAGTGGATGTTTGAGTGGTGGGGGGGGGGGGGGAGGGGAAAGGGGCCTAGACCGGACAACTTTCGTTTACCCCGGGAGCCTCCTTCGTGGATGCGACCATTACTGACTAAGCACTGCCGGAACTGGACTTCGACTAGTCGACACCATCTTCAAATACTTTCACAATATACTGGATGGCCTTTTCCCCACAGTGAATGATCTCATATGCATTCACATTGGAGGAGCTTGAATCTAATCAAGGTATGGCTCACGTTCTCTATCCCCACGAAACTCACTCGGGAAAGGTACCCGTGGTACTAATGATAATAGGCTTATTTCACTCCTGAAAATAATCACGCCATAAGACATTTGCCTATTCAGTGTAAGACGCCATCGTCTAGCAATTGAAGTAATTCCTCAGTGCTGTATAGTAACATCGAAGTGTGAGGGGTCCACCTTGATATATATTGATTAATAAGTATGGAGATTAGGAAAGATATCAGCTATGTACACAAGGGTATCATAGTGCCAAGCTACAGTAGGCTCAGATATGCGAGGACCTGTGATGGAACCAATGACACGGAAAGAACCAAAAAACGACGAGGCTTCTACAAGGTGACACGACATTCTATTCCGCGAGATACATCATACATCAGACCACAGTATCCACAAATCCGTCCAACTACAGCTCACAAGACAAGGTAAGCCAACCCAGCGCCGACAACAGCGAAAGTCGCAGCACCGCCCATCCTAGCCGCCTCACCCTTGAAAGCCGCCGGCGTCGACATTGGCCCCGAGGCAGAGGGCATCATCGAGCTCGTCGAGTTCATCGTCACATTCACAGGCATGAGCGCGGTTCCGTTGTTGTCCTCGAGGCCGCACTGCGACATGGGGTCGAGCGGGCATGACGGGTCAGTGCACATGGACTGCAATTGCGGGCCCTGCGCCTTGACGACCGTGGTTCGCGGGCTGCAGCGGTAGTCGAAGAGCTTGGTGAGCGCCATGCCGGCCGCCATGGCGTCGTCTGCAGTGACGCCGAAGGAGGTGGCGGCTAGGCCGACTTGTTCGATGAAGTAGCCCATTTGGTAGGGGTCGAGGGCCATGAATCTGGGAGAATTCTGGGTTTAGTCGATGGGGGAGAGAGGGGGAGGGGATTCCGGAGCGGGCACTGACTTGTGGACTTCGTACTGGCTGGCTTCGCCTCCGTAGGCGGGGAAGCCCATGTTGCCGTATTGGGAGCAGCCGAGGAGGACGCCGAAGATTTGGTACAGGTGGGTGAGCAGGAAGCTGGATCAGGGTTTTAGCGATCTGATAGTGCATCAGGATGATTAAAGACACGTCTCGTACTATTGGTTGGAGCTGGTGTCGTTGGCTGGCTTGCTCATTTTCAGAGGAACTGGCCCTCCGCCGTCGAGGAAGTTCTGGGAGACGCCGGTTTTACCGCCGTTGTTGGTCGAGTTGAGCATGCCGTTGAAGTACTGCAGAAGGTTCACCTCGGTGCCGTTGTACTTTTGTCCAACGGCGAGAATACCAGGAACAGCTAAGGAGGAGAGTGTCAGCAAATCGTGTTCCGTTCCTCTCCCTTTTGGTGGATTGCAGGGCCGTCGACGGACCATTCATGTTTGGCGTGGTTTAGTTGCCAATGACGGCGGTGTTGACGAGCAGAGTCAGCAGCTTGTACTGGTTCTCGGCGGAGTTGTCCTTGAGGAGCGCCGTCGTGTCTGGGTAGGTTCTTGTCAGCGACGATGTACTGATGGCCGGGCTCGCAGGATACATACAGTAGTCGCAGATGGACGCGTTCATGGGTCGCTGGGCCACGGCAGTGCCGACGGCAGCGAGGAGAGCTGCAAACTTGAGAAGCATGTTGACGATGGATTGATAGGTCCGTGGATCGAGCAGCGGCATGTCTCATCTAAAAGTACGCATCAGGTGGAGCGCACAACCATCTACTCTCAATTGGGCCAAGCGTGGATCCCATTGTGGGATGGCGTCGCTTGCTCAAGGCACGGAAAAAGTCTAAACACGCTTTATAGCCGACGGGAACAGGTAAAGCGCATGTCCCTAGGCCCCCTTTCCTCGATGATAGGCCTCTTTTTAGGCTTAGCCCTGATCGGAGGATCAGCGCTGCCCAGTATATTGTCGAGGATTACCCCGCACCAGCAGCTTCTCGTCAAGCACCTTGTTTGACTCAACAAGGCTTTTTCCGAGTCGCTTCACAATTGACTACCCGGATGATACAGTGGGTGGCAAGAAGTCTGCGTACCCCCCCTTGCTAGCTTGGTTGCTGCTTTTGGGTTCAAGTTTGCAGCTTGATAGGGGTTTTTTCTTTATTGTATAGACAAAGCCATAATGCCACGCTCTAGAGGTACAGAACTGAGTCCTCAACTACGCGCTATTATACTAGAACTCCGAGACCTTGTGTGAAGGTCTAAATCAAGATGGACAAATGATTAGACTTGGCTAGTTGACTAGGAGAATACCATGAGGAGGCAAGACTATCTGGGTGGGGATGGCCGTATATATGTTTTGTTGCGACCGGTGTTGTCGTAGCAACGATTGTCCAAGCAACGGCTCTACGGTAAACGACCGTGCTGGCACCGAGTTCCAATCTCGGGTCTAACCCGTCACACCTTGGCTGGCCATACCAGAGGATCGCTACAAAGCACTTACTGTCTAAAAGTACCGTCCAAGCTACAGTTCAACGTGCAAAGGCTACCTCCTCCTCCTCCTCCTCTTCCAGCTTTAGATCTCTCCCTCGGTCAGGTCGACCACGTGTTATAGACGACGAACAACGGGATACCTTATACGACGTAATCGCTCATCAAAACCCCTCTATATCCTACGCTCAGCTCCGAAGCGACTACACCCCAGAAGCTAGTATTTGTTCTGTTCGGCTCCTCTTCCAAGCGATGCGTATACGCAAGTGGAGGAAGCTTGAAAGGCCTCTTTTACAGCCATAACATGCGGCAGCCCGGCTTGCCTGGGCTAAGCTATACGAACCGTACGAAATCGTTGATTGGCGTACGGTTAGGTGGTCAGACGAATGCTCTATCGAGCTTGTAAAAGGACAACAAGGGGGCTGGGTCTTTATTACTTCTAAAAAGCAAAGGCTAGACCCTAGTCTTGTACAAACAAAATGTGTGGGAAGCAAAAGAGTTAGATGTTTTGGGCTGCTTTTAGCTATAGGATACATACTCCATTAATTGTAATGGAGCGAGATCAAGAGTCGAAAAAGAAAGGTTATACAGCTAGAATCTACCGTCAGGTTCTAGATAATTATTTAGCTCCTATTATAGATGAGGATGCTATCTTTATGCAAGATAACGCTCCTATACATACTGCTTTTATTGTTAAAGACTGGCTAGAAGAGCACTTGATTACAGTCATGAAATGGCCTGCATACAGCCCTGATCTTAATCCAATTGAGAACTTATGGGCGATCTTAAAGAGGGAGATATACAAGTATTATCCAGAGCTACTTACAGCACCTAACACAGAAGAGACAAAGGATAGGTTAATTACTGCAGCACAGTATATATGGGAGCATCTAGGAGATCAAATACTACAGAATCTAGCTGATACAATGCCACATAGAGTGGCAGCTGTCATTAAAGCGGAAGGGTGGTATACAAAATATTGAATTTACATAGAGCGGCGTCACCACTACATATCAAAATGGCTTAGTTTCTTTAAAGCGTACGCAGACTTCTTGCCACCCACTGTAGGTCTGACGCTGGGGAGGAGTCGACTAGGCTACGTCGCAGGATTGAGTTTTCACCCTCCCCAAACAGCTTCAACAACTTTATATGCAACACATGCTCGTATTTGAACCGGACAGCTATGTAAATGCATTTTAGACTCGTCTAATTCGGCTTTTTTTTGTCGTATCCAGCCAAGCCGGTTTTCATAGACTCGTAGGACTTAATCATGGTGTCTCTCTTTCATCAATACTTTTCATCCAGCAATTTGCGTCCAGGCCGCCTCGGCCTCGAGCTTGATAGATCATACTCGATGCCCGTAGAGACGTGACGCTCAGTTTTGTGCAGACCAGTCACTGCTTCTTCCTTCCAAACACTCCTCTCCTCCTCTCCCCCTTCTCCCTCTCCCCAAATTCGATCGACGCGACTTCCCCATTCTGTCTCCGCGTACTCCTCGCACCTCGCTTCTTTCCCCTCCTCACATCCCTCCTAGACGCACAACAACAACACTGCCCCATCATAATCAGCCACCCCAGAATCGCACAACCACTCGCAATCCACATGAACGCGAACATCTCCACCCCAATGGTCGGCACGATGTTCACTTCCGGCTCTGCCCCTTCGACCACATTCTTAAATATGATGAACATGACTGTGGCGATGATGGAAGCGGTAGTGGTGAACAGAGCGGAGAGGAAGGTGAGAAAAGCGATCGGAAAGGTGGCCCAGCGGGTTCGGACGGAGAGAGGGGTGAAGAGGATAGAGAGGAAGGTCAGGCAGGCGCCCGTTAGGAAGAGGGTGAACATCCAGTGGGAAGCTAGGCGGACGAGTCGGAGGGCGCGGATGATCTTGGTGGGTAAGGCGACTGTTAAGGGGAATTGCAGTCAACAATCGACCCTTGGAGGGGAAGCGGCGTAAAGAATGGGGAGATTGAGGGGTTGGAAGGGGCACGACGTACTCGTTGCTCCAGCAAATAATTCCGAGAGAATGATTTTGACGGGGTTGAACCAATACAGGGTCTTTGGTGTTGAGCATCGACTGATCTCACTCCCATATCCCTCGCAGTAGTTCCACAACCCGACCTGGTAAAAGTCATACAGGCCCAACGTCCTCGCTATACTGTTGATCAATCGTGCTTGCGGCACTGCCTTGGGGATTATGTGGCTGACATCGAGCTTGATGAAATAGATGGAGCCCGTAACACGGCGGTGGCCGGCGGAGACGTTGCCGACTTCAACGAGGATAATGAAAATGAGAGAGATGAAGAAGAGGAAGGAGGTGACGAGGGAGTACAAGAAGCGTGTCCGTGTTGCGATTTTGATACTGGATTTGGAGGGGAGTCCGTTGGATCGGGTTGGGTCGCATCCGCGCTCGGGGGATGAGGTCGTGGAGCGCATAGTGGTGAGGAGATTGGTCGTCGTGGTTCTGAGGAATGCGAGGAACTGAAGACGGAGGGAACTCTTCTTAACATGGCGAGAGTGAGGACGAAGACATGGGAATTGAGCACCGAAGAAGAACAACGAAGAGGATGAGGAAAATTTGACGTTGTGTTACCATCGTAAAGACTTTCCTTTTTCGCCATGACGTAGAAGGGTTCACCTAGTAACCGTCCACACCTAGTAACCGTCCAGCCTTATAGGGTTAGTACCCTATAGCTCTAGGGCGCATACCTGGAAATCCAGTCCATGACACCTTTCTTATGCTATAAATCGTCCTATTCGTTCATTATATCTACTATACTTCCAGAGCCTCTTCCTCCTTCATGGGAGGCTGAATTATCTAGGGAGGATCGTATAGAGCTAGCTTATATAGCCTGGTTAGAGGCCGGCGGCACAGGTAATCGGATTTTGTCCATAATAAAGGCAGTAAAATAGTATAGAATACCAAAAAGCACACTGGTCGACCGAGTCAATGGTAGCCAATTAAATTCGGTAGCCCATAAGGATCAATAACGACTTAGTTCTAGAGAAGAAGCAGCTCTTTTAGCCTGGATTCTCCGTCTCTAAGTATAGGGTTAGCTAGTAAGGGTATAGCAAGTACGATCTATAGCGAATAAAATCCTTCTTATAAAGGGTAATAAGAAGCCTATTAGACCTAATTAGCCTTAAAAATTCATGACCTAGTACCTAGAGGTAAAGACAGCCTACATCCCGCTATTAGATAAGGAACAAGCTATAGCTTAAAATCCTGAAATCCTATCAGGCTGGTTTAACCTCTATCTATAAACTAAAACAACGTATAAAGTAGACGAAAAAGATATCTATAATATGGATAAAAAGGGCTTTATATAGGGGGTTATCGCTAAGTATAAAGTCATAGTCTTTAAGTATAATAAAAAGAAAGCCTATATAATATAATATAGGAACTATGAATAGGTCTCGCTTATTAAATATATATTAATAGATGGAAGATATTTACCCCTATAGATTATTTTCAAAGGTAAATTAATCTAAAAAGCTTAGAAGGAAGCTCTGAAATCAGGCGAAATTACTGTTAGTAAGAATAGCTAGACCGATAATTCTATTAGTTATAAATAGCTTCAGAAAGGTTTCGGTTAAGAGATAAAATCCTGTTAGAAAGGCGAGTATAGAATGCTATTAGTCGATAGCCACGCTTCTTATATCACGACTGTAGTAATTCAGTACTACGTGGACTATAAGATCATTCTTCTATGCCTACCGCCATATATAATACATCTGCTCCAGCCATTAGATGTCGGTATTTTCTCGCCCTTAGCGACTGCCTATAAGTCTTACATCCAGCGAATCACACGCCTAGGAGGTAGCTACCACATCGACAAAGTCGACTTTCTGAAAATCTATTAATTAGCCCGATACGAGGCGATAATACCAATAAATATAAAGAAAGTATAGGCCGCATCAGGACTTTTACTATTTAGTCTAGAATTAGTCCTCCAGCAATTTTCTACGACTCAGGCCTTACAGTAGTATAATATTGAGATCCGTCCTACTACACCTCCTGAAGCTATAATTACCTCCACCGGCCCTGATAGTAACTTCCACGTCGCCTTGACGCCAGCCAACACTCTATAGATACAGCAGATTCTACAGTATATGACTAAGGGCGCATGCTATACTTAACGACCCGATCTCAATTAAGTGCTTTAGAAAGTAGGTAAAGCGGCCATCCGAGTAATGGCGGAGTCTATAATCTAGGGTATTACTAACTCTAAACCCATAGAACTCAACCGACGTAAATAACAGAAGTCTACTCGCTTAAAGGGTAACTACGGGGCTGCTAGGTTTATGAACCAAGCCGTCATTCAGGAACGACAGGCTAATCAGGCTACTAAGGAATGGAAAACCGCTGTTACCTCCCTCAT
>JAABUL010002249.1_pt1 | contig 32660 bp, 30 predicted proteins | sample 5559151 | NCBI WGS metagenome assembly JAABUL01 (sample SAMN10711876, study PRJNA513368) | rock metagenome | isolation source: Antarctica rocks | place: Antarctica: Victoria Land, Pudding Butte sud | reverse complement strand
GCGCCATCAAACGTTACATCGCCGAGCATAATCTCAGATCAAAGCCGTTTGCCTGGACCAGGGACCCCAACGCAATCATCGCTTCCGTCAAACGAGGGCACCAAGCGTTAGATTCTGTCCACTAGGTACACCCCAGGAGCTACCGACCTGGCTGTTATTCTTGACCGCCGCCATGATTCGCTTCGTGAACGACGGATGCCAGCTCTCCAGCTCCTCCAGGTAGCCCGTGCGGACGCGGGCGCTTTCGAAGCTGAGGCTCTTCTCCAAGAGCCGGACGAGGATGTCAGGCATCATGGCCTGGGTCTGCTTGTGCTTGCGGTAGGCGCTGAAGAGATCGGCAGCCAGGATGGCGGGTGACTTCCCCAGACCGTTGAACGCCTGAAACCGGCCGATGAACCCGTACGGGTCCTGCCCGAGGCGCACCGCGAACACGGGAACGCCACGTCCCATCGCGAACCCGATCTCCTGATCCGTCCAGTTGCTGAGGTGGAAGTCTGGGTGAAGGAGCGCAATGAGGGAGTCGCAGGTGGCAAGCCCCCTTTCGATCTCCGTCTGCCATTCGAACGTGGGCTCGATGTCGTTGTGCGCGACAAAGGCCGAGATGCCGAGCCTCAAGAGACTCTCCTGGAGATCGGCTGCGAACTTCCGGTGGACCGCGAGGTGCGAGATGAACACCTTGAGGGTGCCCTCCTTCCAGAAAGGCGGATGGGAAAAGGCGGGGGTGGCCGGCTGCGCCGCCGACAATTCGAAGTGCTCCGCGAGCCCGTTGATGACCTCGTCGGGCGCGTCCTTGGCCATGTGCAGGACGTACCCGTCCTTCCCGCCGCTCCAGCTCCCCTCTATCGGTAGCTTGAACTGCGTCAGTGTGAGGTCAATTACCGGCCACTCTTCCGTTGCGAGCCGTTCCGCGACCTCCTTGAGAATTTTGATGCGTTGTGAGGGCGTAAGGGGCATCTTGCCGCGCTCAGAAAGGAATGTCGTCGTCCAGATCGCTGCTATAGGCTGGGGCTTTCGGCTTAGGAGCCGACCGCCCGAACGTCTCTGTCCGGGGAGGAGCGAGCTTCTTCACTTCGGCCTGCGGCAGCATGCGGCTAGCTGCCTCCTTATTTTGCTCTTCCTTCGCCAACCCGACGGTCTCCTGCACCTTGTGGACGAGCTCTGTGATGGTCGTCGCGGCACCGCCCAGATCCGCGACCGAGGAGATAATGACCATAGAGAGGGCAGCGACGGCAATGTATTGGAGCCTCGGACGTCTGAGCTCCTTTTCAAAGTCGTCAATGACCCGCACGAGGCGGTCGATCCGAGCCTCTGGACCGTCGAGCTTTCGGACATGGTCGCGCAGGTGACTCACGAGCGTGAAAAGGCGATCCCGCGTGCTCCCCTCAAGCAGGATGGAGAGCCTGCTGTTCTTCTCCGCGCTCTCAAGCATGAGCTGCATTGTGTAGAACTGCAGCTCGGCGACGAAGTCGTTGAACTCGTCGTCCTTCCACGAAGTCTTCTTCGGTAGTTCGACCTCCGAAATGGGCTCGATTTTGTAGTACTTGGCGGCCGCCACGACCGTGCTCATGTATCGCAGCCTAGCGTCCTGAATGATCGACCAATCCTGCTCGGAGCCGGTCTCCTCGTAAAGCCGCTTGCGGCAGATCTCCTCGATGCCGACGAAACGTTGCCGGGGATCTTCGGGCAGCGCTTCGATCTCGGCCTGGGTAATAAGTAGGTTCATCGGACCGCGCCGTTAGCGAGCTGGACTGGCTTGCGTCCTTATACCAGAACGTATGCAGGAACGGAACGCGAACGATAAACGCGATTGTGGAGACGGACCGGATTAGCGCCCCTGACGCGCAGTGTCGAAGGTGCGTGCTTTCCCGATCAGACGGGCTGCATCCCACGCTGCGGCGATGCCTGACGGACGCCGTAGCCTGTCCCGATCTGCGCCTCGTGAGGGACGTGTTCAAGCGCGACGACCTCACGCCCGACCGACCTTCGCTTTTCTCAAGACGCTCGCAGCCATACGAGATCCCGACCGCGGTTCGCTCGCTCACGACGGCCTCGAAGCGTTTGCCTCGAGCGGATCTCGCCAAGGTCCGCCATGGGTCGAGTGCGGTCGTTCAGCCTCGGTCCACTGCGAAAGTATATAGGCGATCGGAGCGGACGCCCGCGCTGGCGGTTCAAACGTCACAGCGCATTCGCACGAACAGCGCCGAGCTTGTCGGAAAGAGCGCTGTGATGAGGGAAAATCGTCCAGCGGTATTCGCGTCCTATCTTGTCCGGTTCAGAATGCGAGAAGAAATGGCCGATCTTGATTTCGTCTGCGAGATCATCAACGGTCCGCTCGGTCGGACCTACATCAACCAGCATATGGGACGGGCGATCGGACAGGTAAACATTAGTGCAGGGAAGATGCACGACTTTCTCTTGCCATGTCCTCTGAAATCTGAACAACGGCGTATCATGACCAAGATCGCGGAGGTTGGCCGCCATGCTGACGGGGCGGCGCGAGCCGCGACCGCCCAGCTCGCAGCCATAGACGCGCTTCCCGCCGCTCTCCTCTCCGCAGCCTTTCGCGGCGATCTGTGATAAGCTCCCGCCATGAATTACCGTGACCGCATTCAATCCGAGCCGGGCAAGCGCGGCGGACGGCCGTGCCTGCGCGGCACGCGCATCGCCGTGGCTGACGTGCTCGGCTGGCTCGCGGCCGGGCTGTCGCATGCCGAGATCGCGGCGGATTTTCCGGAGGTCGGCGAGGCCGACATTCGGGCCTGCCTCGCCTACGCGGCAGACCGCGAGCGACGCGTCGTCGTCGCGGGATGAGGCTCCTGTTCGACCAGAACCTCAGCCACAAGCTGCCCCATCTCTTGTCCGACCTTTTCCCCGGCTCCGCTCAGGTGCGGCTGCTCGACCTCGGGCAGGCGGACGACCGCCGCATCTGGGACGTGGCGGAGGCGGGCGGTTTCGCCATCGTGTCGCTCGACGCCGATTTCGCCGAATTGGCGCAGCTGCGCGGCCCGCCCCCGAAGGTCATCTGGCTGCGCTGCGGCAACCAGCCGACCCGTTTCGTCGCGGACCTCCTCAGGCGCCAAGCAGCGGCGGTCCAGGACTTCGGAATCGACTCCGAGACAGCCTGCCTGGAGCTTTACTGAGGCCGCGTGGCAAGGCGAACGGGGGCGCGACGAAGCGCAACGGCGTTGATACGGCGGTCTGGAGCGCCTGCGACGTTCTCGGAGAGAAGCCCGCGTATCGCGGCTCGCCTATGCAGACCGGGGCCGCTCCGGGTACGGGGGCGCGTACACGCCGCACGAGCATGGACTCCACCCCACCCCGCCCCCTCAAAAACCCCTCCCGCGGTCCACCACGTGTCGCAGTTCCTCCCCCCGCTCCACCCCCGCGATCTGTGCGGCGATGAGGTCGGCGATGGCGTCGGGGTCGGACAGGGCGGCGTTGTGGGGGGTGATGGTGACGGCGGGGTGGCGCCAGAGGGGGGAGGCGCGGTCGAGGGGTTCGCGTTCGAAGACGTCGAGGGTCGCGGCCAGCAGGGTGCCGTCGTCGAGGCAGCGCAGGATGTCCGACTCGCGCTGCAGCCCGCCCCGGCCGGCGTTGATCAGCACCGGGCCGCCGAGGCGGCCGTCGCGGGCGAGGCGGCGGAACAGCGCGGCGTCGAGGATGCCGGCCGTGTCGGGCGTCAGCGGCAGCAGTACGACCAGGATGTCGGTGCGGTTGAGGAAGGGGCCGAGCCCGTCCGGGCCGGCGAAGCTCGCGAGCCCAGGCAGGTGCTTCGGCGTCCGGCTCCAGCCCGCCACATCGAACCCCACCATCCCGAGCTTCGCGGCGGCGTCGAGGCCGAGCACGCCGAGGCCCATCACGCCGACCCGCACCGCGCGGGCGGCCGGCTGCGCGGCGTCGTCGGCCCAGCGCGATTCGCGCTGCTGGCGCCGGTAGCGCCCGGCCTGGCGATGGTGGAGGAGGACGTGCAGCAACACCCATTCGCTCATGCGGGCCGTGAGGTCGGGGTCGACCACGCGGGCCACCGGCACGCCGGGCGGCAGTGCCGCGTCGGCCAGGAGATGGTCGACGCCCGCCCCCAGCGAGAAGATGGCGCGCAGCGACGGCAGGCGCGCCAGGGCGCCGTGCGGAGGCTTCCAGGCCGCAACGTAGCGCACCGCGGCAGGGTCGACGTCGTCGCCGAGCGCCGCGACCCGCAGGCCGGGCAGGCGTGCCGCCAGAGCCGCGATCCAGGGTTCGGCGTCGCGCCGGGACGCCCCGACCGAGACCAGCAGCGCGGGGTCGCGGCTCACGGCGCGGCTTCCGCCACGATGCGCTCGATCACCGGGTGGCGGGCCGGCGGCGGCGCGTCGCCGATGCGGCAGGCCCGGCGCAGCAGCGCTGCGGCCGCCGCGGCCGCGCCCTCGCTGCGGGCCAGCACGGTGCCGAGCGGCCGGGCGCCGGCCCGCGCGACGCCGACCGGGGTGCCGAGCGGCGCGAGACCGGTGAAGCCCACGGCCGGGTCGATGGCCTCGCCGGGCCGGGTGCGTCCGGCGCCGAGCCCCACGGCCGCGATGCCGATCAGCCTGGTGTCGATCGCCACCACGAACCCGTCGCGCTCGGCGAAGACGTCGTGCCGCACCGGTGCGCGCGGCAGGTGGTGGTCGGGCCGCTCCAGGAGGTCGCCGGGGCCGCCGAGCGCCCGCACCATCCTGGCGAAGCGTTCCGCGGCGGCGCCGCTGCGCAGGGCCGCCTCGATCAGGCGGGCGCCCTCGGCGGCATCGGCCGCGAGGCCGCCGAGCCGCAGGGCCTCGCCGCCGAGCGCCGCCGTTACGGCGCCGACGCGCTCGTCGACGAGGTCGCCGGTCAGCACCCGGATGGCGTGGCGCACCTCGACAGCATTGCCGGCCGCGTCGGCCAGGGGCTGGTCCATGTCGGTGATCAGCGCCGTGGTGGGCAGGCCGGCACCGGCCGCCACGGCGACGAGGCTGCGGGCCAGACGGCGAGCATCTTCGATGCTCGCCATGAAGGCGCCGGAGCCGGTCTTCACGTCCATCACCAGGGCGTCGAGCCCGGCGGCGCGCTTCTTCGACAGGATCGAGGCCGTGATGAGCGGGATCGATTCCACGGTCGCGGTCACGTCGCGCACCGCATAGAGCCGGGCGTCGGCGGGCGCGAGGTCGGCCGTGGCGCCCACGATGGCGCAGCCGCACTCGCGCACCACGCGCTGCAGGTCCGGCACCGCGAGCGCCGTGCGGTAGCCCGGGATCGCCTCGAGCTTGTCGAGCGTGCCGCCCGTGTGGCCGAGGCCGCGGCCCGAGATCATGGGCACGAAGGCCCCGCAGGCCGCCAGCGCGGGCGCCAGGATCAGGCTGACGTCGTCGCCGATGCCGCCCGTGGAATGCTTGTCGAGCACGGGGCCGGCGAGCGCCATGCCGCGCCAGTCCAGCACCGTGCCGCTCAGCGTCATGCTGCGGGTCAGCGCCACGGCCTCGGCCCGGTCCATGCCGCGCCAGAACACCGCCATGGCGAAGGCCGCCATCTGTTCGTCGCCGACTCCGCCGTTGACGATCCCGGCCACGAAGGCCTCGATCTCGTCCCCGGTCAGGGCGGCGCCGTCGCGCTTGCGGCGGATGATCTCCTGGGGCAGCGCCGAGGGCCGGGCGGCCGCGTTTTCGGGCCGACCGTCAGCCATCGTGGCGCCCGCGCAGAAAGGCGGCGAGCAGCCGCGCGAGGTCGGTCGCGCCCGACAGCGCGACGCTCTTGGTCTCGGCATGGCTCGGGTTGCCGCCGCCGATGCCGGTGGCGAGATTGGTGATCAGCGACAGGGCCGCGACCTCGAGGCCCAGGCGGCGGGCCAGGATCACCTCGGGCACGGTCGACATGCCGACGAGGTCGGCACCGAGGAGCTTCGCCATCCTGACCTCGGCCGGCGTTTCGAACGAGGGTCCGGCGAACCACATGTAGACGCCCTCGCGCAAGGGTGCGACGCCGGCCTCGGCGGCGGCACGGCGCAGCCGCGCCCCGAGCCGCGGGTCGTAGGCGTCGGCCAGGGACACGAAGCGGTCGTCCCCGCCGGCGCCGATTAGCGGGTTCGCGCCGGAAAAATTGATGTGGTCGGCGACGAGCGCCACCGAGCCCGGGGGCCAGTCGGCGTGGAGCGAGCCCGCCGCGTTGGTCAGCACCAGGCTGCGCAGGCCGAGGCGCGCCAGGGTGTCGAGCGGCACCCGCATGGCGGCGGCGTCGCCGGTCTCGTAATAATGGGCGCGGCCCTGCATCAGGGCGACGCGCGCGCCCTCCCACGTGCCGACGACGAGCCGGCCGCCGTGGCCCGACACGCCCGCGGCCGGAAAGCCCGGCAGGTCGGCGTAGGGCACGGTGATGGCGTTCTCGAGCGCGTCCGCGATGGGGCCGAGGCCGGTGCCGAGCACGAAGGCGGTCTCCACGGGTTCGGTGACGCCGCGCGCCTCGAGGACCGCGAACGCCTCGTCGGAGTCGCTCACGGCGTCAGCCTCCCACGACGCCGAGGTGGTCGGGCCCGAAGCTCACGGGCAGGAGTTGGTCGAGCGTGAAGGTGCGGCGCGGCCCTTCCGGCCCCGCGACGTGGATCGGCGTGTCGGGCGCGGCGAATTCCCGGATGCGCTGGCGGCAGCCGCCGCAGGGCGTCACCAGGGCGTCGCCGTCCCCCATCACCATGACGGCGGCGATGCGCCGCTCGCCCGCCAGCACCATGGCGACGATGGCGCCCGCTTCGGCACAGGAGCCGACCGGATAGGCGGCGTTCTCGACGTTGCAGCCCGCGAAGACCGCGCCCGACGGGCACGCGACGGCGGCACCGACCCGGAACTTCGAATAGGGCGCATAGGCGCGCGCCTGGGCCGCCTTCGCCTGGGCGAACAGGTCGTCGATCGCCACCATCACCGCTCCTTCGTGTAGGCGATCCCGCCGGCGCGCGGCGGGATCGCGCGTCCGATGAAGCCTGCCAGCAGCACCACGGTCAAGATGCGAGATCGACGTCCCCGGCCTTGTCCGCAGGTGGCGGCGCGACGGCCGTCACCAACAGTCTCACGCCGAGTGCGCCGAACACGCCGAGCAGCGTGCTCATGCGAGGGTCACCTTCGGGGCCAAGTGCTTTGTAAAGCGCTTCCCGCGTGACTCCGGCGGCGCGTGCTACACGCGTCATCCCACGGGCGCGAGCCACGATATTGAGAGCGTCCCGGATCACGGCGGGATCGCCGGTTGCCACCGCGTCGACAATCAGGTCCAGCTGATCCTCGGGATGAGTGAGCTGGTCGGCGACATCGTACGGCATGGTTTCGATGGACATGCGGATCTCAAAGGTCGGACGCGATCGATCGGGCAAGGCGAATGTCCCGCGCCTGTGTGCCCTTGTCGCCGCCGCAGAGCAGGATCACGACGGTCTGGCGCCGTCTGGTGAAATACAATCGGTATCCGGGGCCGTGATCAACGCGCAGTTCGCTGACGCCACCGCCGACCGACTTCACGTCGCCCAACAGCCCAAGCGCCACGCGAGCGATACGACCCGCGATGCGGCTCCTTGCACGGTCGTCCGGGAGCGCTTCCCGCCACGCCTTGAAGGCGGGCGTCTCCTCGACGTCGAGCATACGTGAACCATAGTTCACAGGTTAGGGCGAGGTCAATCCACCCGCTCCATCAACGCTCCTTGGTATAGGGAATCCCGCCGGCGCGCGGCGGGATCGCGCGCCCGATGAAGCCTGCCAGCAGCACCACGGTCAAGATGTAGGGCAGGGCCTGGATGGCCTGGACCGGCACCTCGCCCAAGCGGGGGATGACGATCCCCCAAAAAAGATGAAGCTCCGGGAGCACCGTGCCCTGCAGGCGGATCGCGGCCGCGTCGAGGAAGCCGAACAGGACGCAGGTGGCGAGCGCCGGCCAGGGGCGCCACTTGGCGAAGACCAGCGCGGCCAGCGCGATAAAGCCCTTGCCGGCCGTCATGTTGGTGAGGAAGCCCGCCGCCTGGCCGACCGACAGGTAGGTGCCGGCGAGCCCGCAGAGCACGCCGCAGATCACCACGGCGGCGTAGCGGATACCGCGCACCGACACGCCCGCCGTGTCGACGGCGGCCGGGTTCTCGCCGGTGGCGCGAAGGCGGAGCCCGAACCGGGTCCGGTAGAGCGCGAAGGCCGTGAGCGGCACCGCCGCGAGCGCCGCATAGGCCAGCACGTTCTGGCCCGAGAGGAGGTCGCGGTACAGGGGGCCGACATAGGGCAGGGCGCCGATCCGCGCGGCCCCCGGCCAGGTCAGGCCCTCGAAGCGCGACGCCGCGGCGGTGAGCTGCGGGGTGCGGCCCCCTTCGGCGAACCAGGCGTGGCCCACGGTGGCGGTGAGGCCCGCCGCCAGCATGTTGATGGCGGCCCCCGACACGATCTGGTTGCCGCGCGCCTCGATCGCGGCGAAGCCGTGCGCGAGCCCGAACACGACCGAGGCCGCCACGCCGGCCCCGAGCCCCGCCCAGGCACTGCCGGTCGCCCAGGCCGCCACCGCGGACGCGAAGGCGGCGGCCAGCATCTTGCCTTCGAGGCCGATGTCGAAGATGCCGGCCCGCTCGGACCAGAGCCCGGCCAGGCAGGCGAGGATCAGCGGCACCGAGAGCCGCAGGCTCGACGCCAGGATCAGGGCCGCGGCCGCGACGGCGTCCTCCATCAGGGCAGCTCCCCGCCGGGCTCGGCGACGCGCGCCGGCACGGTCGTCTCGCCGGTCTCGCCCGGGCCGAGACGGGCCGCGAAGAGCCGCGCCAGGCCCCGCCGGAACAGCCCTTCGAGCGCGCCCGCGAAGAACACCACGAGGCCCTGCACCACGACGATCATGTCGCGGGTGATCTTGGGCTCGTCGAAGGCGAGTTCCGCGCCGCCCTGGTAGAGCACGCCGAACAGGAAGCTCGCCAGCACCACGCCGAGCGGATGGCCGCGGCCCATCAGCGCCACCGCGATGCCGACGAAGCCGTAGCCCGAGGTGAAATCGAGCAGCAGCCTGTTCTGCACGCCCATGATCTCGTTGACGGCCACGCCGCCCGCGAGCGCGCCCGACAGCGCCATGCACAGCACCGTGACGCGGGCCGGCGAGATCCCGCCATAGAGGGCCGCCCAGGGGTTCCGCCCCACGGTGCGGATCTCGTAGCCGGTGCGGGTGCGCCACACGAAGACCCAGACCGCGGCGGCCGAGAGGAGCGCCAGGACGAAGCTGAGGTTCAGCGGCGTGGTCGGGGCGGCAATGCCGATGGCGGCCAGCACCGACCGCATCGACGGCACCGCGGCGGCCGGCGGGAAAGCCGCCGACTCGGCCTGCATGGAGCCCGGCGCGCGCAGCACGTTGACCAGGAGATAGGCCATCAGGGCCGAGGCCAGGAAGTTGAACATGATGGTCGTGATGACGATGTGGCTGCCGCGCCGGGCCTGGAGCAGTCCCGGCACATAGGCCCAGGCGCCGCCGAACAGCGCTGCGGCCCCGATCCCGAGCGGGAGCAGGAGCCAGGCCGGCAGGGTGCCGCCGTGCAGGCAGACCAGGGCCGCGCCGAGCCCGCCCACATAGGCCTGGCCCTCGGCCCCGATGTTGAACAGGCCGCCCTGGAAGGCCAGCGCCACGGCGAGGCCCGTGAAGATGAAGTCGGTCGCATAGTAGAGCGTGAAGCCGAGGCCCTCGCCGCTGCCGAGGCTGCCCTGGACGAGTTCGCGCACCGCCACTACAGGATCGACCCCGATGGCCGCCACCACGAGGCCGCCGACCAGCAACGCGGTGGCGACGCTGAGCAGTGGCACCAGGACCACATCGGCCCAGCCGGGCAGGGGCCGGGCGGCGCTCATGCGGGAAGCGTCAGGTTACCGTGCTGGTCGAGCGGGAAGAACGGGTTATGGGCGACTTCCCAGACGTGGCCGTCGGGGTCGGCGAAATAACCCGAATAGCCGCCCCAATGCGTCGGCTCGGGCCGCTTCAGCACGGTGGCGCCGGCCGCGACCGCCTGGGCGAAGAGCTCGTCCACGGCCTCCGGGCCGCGTAGGTTCTGGGCCAGGGTGACGCCCGAGAAGCCGGGCTTCGCGGCCGGCACGGCGGCGTCGGCCGCAAGCGCCATGTCGGCCATCAAGGCGTCGCGGCCGAACAGCGCGAGCGCCGTGCCGTTCAGCTGGAAGGAGACGATCTCGTCGCCCTGGCTGGCGCTCGACGCCGTCCAGCCGAGCTTTTCGTAGAAGCGGCGTGCCGCGGGAACCGAGGCAACGCCCAGCGTCACGAGGGAGAGTCTCTGCTCCATCACGCCGCTCCTTCCTCCATCCCGGCCATCATCAGGCCGAGGTCGCCCACGAAGGCCGGGTCCTCGGCGGCGCCGGGCGGAGGACGACGGCTGCCGGTGAGGCGGCCGCCGCACATGACGAGGATGAGGTCGCTCAGCGCCAGGATCTCGTCGAGCTCGACCGAGACGACCAGGATCGCCACCCCCGCGTTGCGCAGCGCCACAAGGCGCCGGTGGATGAACGCGATGGCGCCGATGTCGACGCCGCGGGTCGGCTGGCCGGCCAGCACCACCTTGGGGCCGCGCTCCATCTCGCGGGCCAGCACGATCTTCTGCTGGTTGCCGCCGGAAAAGTTCGCGGTCTTCAGCCGCGGCGCGATCGGGCGCACGTCGTAGGCTTGCATCTTGCGGGCCATGTCGCCCAGCACGGCCCCGCGGCTGAGGAACGGGCCGGAGCCGAAGCGCGGGTCGCGGTGGATACCCAGGATGGCGCTCTCGCAGGCCTCGAAGGTCGTCACCAGCCCCATGCGGTGCCGGTCTTCGGGCACGTGGACGAGGCCGAGGGCGCCCATGGAGCGAGGGTTGCGCGCGGCGGGGCCTATGGCGCGGCCGTCGACCAGGATCTCGCCCGCCGCGATCGGCCGCATGCCGGCCAGGGCTTCGAGCAGTTCGGACTGGCCGTTGCCGGCGACGCCGGCCAGCCCTGCGATCTCGCCGGCCCGCAGCGTGAAGGAGACGTCGTCCACGACCTTGAGGCCGTTGGCGTCGAGGGCCGTGAGGTTGCGGACGTCGAGCCGCGGCGGCCCCGGCCGGGCAGGCGGGCGTTCCACGGTGAGCGACACGCGGCGGCCCACCATGGCGTCGGCGAGCCTGGCCGGCGAGGTCGCGGCCGTCTCGACGGTCTCGACCATTGTGCCGCCGCGCATCACCGAGACGCGGTCCGTGACCGCAATGATCTCGCGCAGCTTGTGGGTGATCAGGATCACGGTCTTGCCCTCGCGCTTGAGGGTGCGCAGCATGCCGAACAGCCCGTCCGCCTCGGCCGGGGTCAGCACGGCCGTGGGCTCGTCGAGGATCAGGATCTCGGCCCCGCGCAGCAACGCCTTCAGGATCTCGACCCGTTGCCGCATCCCGACCGCGAGGTCGCCCACGAGGGCGTCGGGGTCGACCGCGAGGCCGTAGAGGCGCGCGAGTTCGGCGAGGCGGGTCCGAACCCGCGCGGCGCCGCGGCCCAGCAGGGCACCGCCTTCGGCCCCGAGCATCACGTTGTCGAGGACGCTCAAGGTGTCGACCAGCATGAAATGCTGGTGCACCATGCCGATGCCGTGCCGGATCGAATCCTTCGAGGCGGCGATGCGGACCGGCTTGCCCCCGACCCGGATCTCGCCCGCATCGGCCTCGTAGAAGCCGTAGACGATCGACATCAGCGTCGACTTGCCGGCGCCGTTCTCGCCCACGATGCCGTGGATCGTGCCGGCCAGCACCGACAGGTTCACATCGCGGTTGGCCCGCACGGGGCCGAAACTCTTCGCGATGCCGACGAGGTCGAGGGCAGCGGCGCCATCCTTCTCCTGCTGGCGGGAGAAGGTATCGGCCCGCGCAGCGGGCGTATCGGCCCGCGCAGCGGGCGCGCGAAGCGGCGACGGATGAGGGGGCTCCCGGCGCTTCAAAATTCCCTCATCCGACCCGGCTGCGCCGGGCCACCCTCTCCCGTTTCACGGGAGAAGGACAGCGGATCAGTCGGGGCATTTGTTGTCGACCATGTAGTCGTGCACGGCGATCTTGCCCGACTCGATGTCGGCCGTGGCCGCGTCGGCCGCCTTCTTCATGTCGGGCGTGATCAGGTCCTTGTTGAACTGGTCCTGGGCGAAGCCGACGCCGTCCTGTTGCAGCCCGAGCACCGAGATGCCGGGCTTCCAGGCGCCGTTCTTGGCGTCCATGAAGGCCTTGTAGACCGCCACGTCGACGTGCTTCAGCATGGAGGTCAGCACCTTGCCGGGAAACAGGCCGTTCTGGTCGGAATCGACCCCGATGCCGAGCTTGCCGGCATCGGCCGCGGCCCGCAGCACGCCCACCCCGGTGGCGCCGGCCGCGTGATAGACGACATCGGCCCCGCGATCGATCTGCGACTTGGCGAGTTCGCCGCCCTTGACCGGGTCGGTCCAGGCCGCGCCCGTGGTGCCGGTCATGTTCTGCAGCACCTCGGCCTTGGGGTTGGCGTATTTCACGCCCTGCACGTAGCCGCAGGAAAACTTGTGGATCAGCGGGATGTCCATGCCGCCCACGAAGCCGACCTTGCCGGTCTTCGACGCCTTGGCGGCCAGGAGGCCGACCAGGAAGGAGCCCTCCTGTTCCTTGAACACGACGGACTGCACATTGGGCTTGTCCACCACCATGTCGACGATGACGAATTGCGTGCCGGGGAACTCGGCCGCCACCTTCTCGATGGCGCTGGCCTGGCTGAAGCCGATGGCCACGATGGGGCTCAGTCCGTCGCGGGCGAACTTGCGCATGGCCTGTTCGCGCTGGGCGTCGTTCTGGATCTCGAAATCGCGGAACGCGATGCCGGTGTCCTGCTTGAACTTCTCGGCCCCGTGGAAGGCGCCTTCGTTGAAGCTCTTGTCGAACTTGCCGCCGATGTCGTAGATCAGCGCCGGTTTCGCGTCGGCGGCATGCGCCGGAGCGACGGCCGCTAGAACCGCGAGGCTCGCGCCCGCCGTGACACCTGCAATCCCCATCGTCGCCATGGCCACGCCCTTCCCTGACACGCCCCGGCGTGCCTTCCAACCCGCAACATGGCATGGCGCGTGCCAGCCGCAAAGCCGGGGTCCGGCGTGGGTCGCGCGTCGGCTTCGACCTTGCATTTGGCCGGCAGGGAGCGCGAATGACGCCGGACCGTCTCTGCTTCGCCATACGGAAGCAAGGACGCCGCGTGCGCCGCATCGTCGGCCACGCTCAAAGGAGAACCGCGGCATGATCACGTTCTACTACAACATGGCTCCGAACCCCATGAAGGTGGCTCTGTTCCTGGAAGAGGCGGGGCTCGACTACGTCACGGTGCCGGTCGACAGCCGCAAGGGCGAGCAGCACGCCGACAGTTACAGGGCCATCAATCCCAACGGCAAGGTGCCGGCCATCGTGGATGGCGACGTCACCGTCTTCGACAGCAACGCCATCCTGCTCTACCTCGGCGAGAAGACCGGCAAGTTCATGCCTTCGGCCGGCGGCAAGGCCCGCGGCGAACTCCTGTCCTGGCTGATGTTCGTGGCGTCGGGGATCGGGCCCTATTCGGGCCAGGCCGTGCATTTCAAGCATTTCGCGCCGCAATCCCAGGACTACGCGATCAACCGCTATACCCACGAGGTCGACCGGCACTGGGGCATCGTCGACGCGCGGCTCGCGCGGCAGAGCTTCATGCTGGGCGATGATTATTCCATCGTCGACATGTCGGTGTGGGGCTGGGCCCGCATGCTGCCCTTCGTGATCGGTGAGACCGCCTGGAGCAAGCTGCCCAACGTCAAGCGCCTGCTCGACACGGTCGGCGCCCGCCCGGCCGCGCAACGCGCCGAGGCCCTCAAGGAGAAGCACAGCTTCAAGGCCGAGATGGACGACGAAGCGCGGCGCCACATGTTCCCACAGAACGCGACCTACAAGCCGAAGGCGGCCTGAGGCTCCCCACGGCCGATGCGATTCCCAGCCGCGGATGAGCGAAGGGTTTTCGGGTTAGGCCCGCTGTCCCGTCGCTATCCGCCGCACGTCACGGACCGACTTGCTCGTGGCGTCGAGGGCGGGCCGGCGCGTCAGCCGAGGTCATCGTGACGGCCTCGGGGATTGCAGGACGATGGTCGCGAGAGGAGGCAGCGTGAGGCTCAGCGACTCCCCGTGGCCTTGCGCCGCGATCCCGTCGGTCGTCACGCCCCCATCGTTGCCGAGGCCGCTACCGCCGTAAGTGCTCCCATCCGTGTTGAGCACCTCGCGCCAGTGGCCTGGCTTCGGTACGCCGACGCGGTAGTCGTGCCGAGGCACGGGCGTCATATTGCTCACGACGAGGAGATGCGAGGTCCCGTCGGCGGTCTGCCGGACGAAGCCGTAGATCGAGTTCCGTGCGTCGTCGCCCACGACCCAGCGAAAGCCCGCCGGGTCGGCGTCGGTCGCATGGAGCGCCGGCTCGCCCGAATAGAGACGGTTGAGGTCGGCGATGAGCATCTGAACGCCCTTGTGGGCGGGTACGTCGAGCAGGTCCCAGTCCAGCGAGGCGTCGTTGTTCCACTCGGCCCATTGCGCGATCTCGTTGCCCATGAACAGCAGTTTCTTGCCCGGGAACGTCCACATCCAGGCATAATAGGCCCGCAGGTTGGCGAACTTCTGCCAGTCATCGCCCGGCATCTTGCGGATCATAGATCCCTTGCCATGCACCACTTCGTCGTGGCTCAAGGGCAGCATGAAGCGTTCGGTGTAGGCGTAGACCATGCCGAAGGTCATCAAGTGGTGGTCGTAGCTGCGGTAGACCGGCTGCTTTTCCATGTACTGGAGGGTGTCGTGCATCCAGCCCATGTTCCACTTCAGATCGAAGCCGAGCCCACCCTGCTCGACCAGGGCCGTGACGCCGGGCCAGGCGGTCGATTCCTCGGCGATGACCAGTGCGCCGGGCTTGCCCTGCGCCACGATGCTGTTGAGATGCTTGAAGAACTCGACCGATTCGAGGTTCTCCCGGCCGCCATACTTGTTCGGCACCCACTCGCCGGCCTTGCGGCTGTAGTCCCGGTAGAGCATCGAGGCGACGGCATCGACCCGCAAGGCGTCGACGTGGTAGCGCTCCAGCCACTCGAGCGCGCTGGCGATGATGAACCCCTTCACCTCGCTGCGGCCGAGGTTGAAGATCAGCGTGTTCCAGTCCTGGTGGAAGCCTTCCCGCGGATCCGCATGCTCATAGAGGGCCGTGCCGTCGAACCGGGCCAGGCCCCAGACGTCGGTGGGGAAATGGGCCGGCACCCAGTCCAGGATGACGCCGATCCCGCGGGCGTGGCAGCGGTCGACGAAATAGGCGAAATCCTCAGGCGGCCCGTAGCGACCGGTGGGAGCGAACAGCCCGAGCGGCTGGTAGCCCCAGGACCCACCGAACGGGTGCTCCATGATGGGCATGAACTCGACGTGGGTGAAGCCGAGCGCCTCGACGTAGGGCACGAGCCGGTCGGCCTGTTCCTGCCACGTGAGGCTGCGGTTCCCCTCGCCCGGCAGGCGGAGCCAGGAACCGGCATGGACCTCGTAGACCGAGACGGGGGCGTCGATCGCTTGCCGGCGCGCCCGCTCCGCCATCCAGCCGTCGTCGGTCCACGCGTAGGGATCCGAGCGGGCCACGATCGAGGCGCTGCCGGGTGCCGCCTCGGCGGCGCGCGCCACCGGATCGGCCTTCTGCGGCAGCAAGGCGCCGTCGGGGCCGACGATCTCGTATTTGTAGCGGATCCCAGGGCCGATGCGAGGCACGAACAGCTCCCACACGCCGGTTCCCCCGCGCAGGCGCATCGGATGGCGGCGCCCGTCCCAGCTGTCGAAATCGCCCACGACCGACACGCGACGCGCGTTCGGCGCCCAGACGGCGAAGCGCACGCCTGGCACGCCCTCGACCGTCATGGCCTGGGCGCCGAGGCACCGGCTCAGTTCGTAGTGCGTGCCCTGGCCGATGAGGTGGAGGTCGAGCTCCCCGAGCAGGAGGCCGAAGCTGTAGGGGTCCTCGGTCTCCTGCACGGCCTCCGGCCATCGGATGCGCAGCCGGTAGGGTCCGGCGGCCTGGACGGGGCCGGCGAACAGGCCGGCCGGGTGGACCATGTCGAGCGTGCCGAGTCGGCTGCCGTCCTCGCGGGCCACGACGTCGACGCCTTGCGCACCGGGCAGGAAGGCCCGGACGACCCGTGCGTCGCCGACGCTGTGGTCGCCGAGGATCGAGAAGGGGTCGCCGTGCCGCCCTTCCACGAGGGCGTGAACCGCCTCGGCGCCGATCCCCGCCGTCGCATCGCGTCCAGCCATCACGGTCGGCCCTCCCTGCCGGTCACTCGATCGATGAGGGTGCTGAAGCCGCGCAGCGGGATCGGCAGCCACTTGGGCCGGTTCGAGACTTCATATCCGATCTCGTAGGCGGCCTTCTCGATCAGCATGAGGTCGAGCAGCGATCCCCGGCTCCTGCCGGCGCCGGCCCCCGCCTCGTCGCCCGACGCCGTCCGGTAGCTCTGCAGAAAGGCCTCCGTCGCCTCGCGGCGGAAGGCGTCCAGCAGCGTCTGGCGGCGCTCGCGGACCGGCTGCGGGCTGGCGTCCTCCTCGATGCCCGCGACGGCGGCGGCCGCGTAATCGATGGACCGGAGCAGGCCCGCGACGTCGCGCAGGGGGCTGGCCTTGGCGCGGCGCTCGTCGAGGCCGCGGATCGGCTCGCCCTCGAAGTCGATGATGAAGGCGTCGCTCTGGGAGACCAGGACCTGGCCGAGGTGGAAATCGCCGTGGGTGCGCGTCATCAGCGTGCCGAGCCCGGCCTCGGCGAGCCGGTCGATGGCGTCGAGCACCGGCTTGCGTCGGCCCAGCACCGCGTCGGCCAGCGACCGGGAGCCGGGGTCGAGAGCCTCGAGCTGCGCCGCGACGAGGTCGAGCGCAGCCGAGACCTGGGCACCGACGCTCCGTTTCCAGCCTTCGACGGCCTCCGCATCGGCATCGACGGGCGCGAAGTCGGGATCGTCGGTCGGGCCGGCGAGCGCCATATGCAGTTCCCCGAGCCGCCGGCCGACCGTGCCGATGAAGGCCGTCAACGGCTGGTAGTCGGGGTTTGCGGTGCCGTCGACGAGGGTCGCGTCCTCGACGGCACGTCGGAGGTTGTCGAGGACCCAGGTCCAGGCATCACCCTGGTTCTGGATGACGCCCTGGACGATGGCGAGCGTATGCGGCGTGCCGTCCGCGGCGAAGCGCACGACCTCGCCGAGAAGCGGCGCCGTGTTGGCGTAGCCCACGGCCGTGAGATGACGCGTCATCTCGGCCTCGGGATGGATGCCGGGCACGACGCGGCGGATCAGCTTCACGATGGCCAGGTTGCCGACCAGCACCGACGAATTGGATTGTTCGGCCGTGAGCCAGCGGATGCGAGCCTCCGCGATCACGTCGAGGGCGTCGACCGCCTCCGTCCCGAGGCAGTGGATTTCCCCGTCCGGGATGGTGAGGCGGCCCCGATCCTTGAGGCCTTGCAGGATGCCGCGCGGCAAGGCTTCGAGCGCGAAGGCGTCGGTCAGGTAGCCGACCTGCCGACCGCGTCGGACGCGCGCCAGGGCAGTCTGCTGTGCGAAGGACGACAGGCCCGGACCCTCCCAGGCGATGCCGGCCGGCATCAGGTAGCGGTCGGAGCGTCCGGCGGTCTCGACCTCGACCTCGATGATCAGGATCTCCTGCACCGAGGGCAGCGGCACCGCATAGGCGATGCGCGCCCTCGTGATCCTCTCGTTCTTGGCCGCGAACCAGCGCCGACGCGGCAGGTAGTCGGGCAGCATGTCGCGGAGGATCTTGGCCGTGTGTTGCTCGCCCAGCAGTTCTCTCAGGCTTTCCCGGACCACGAGGGTCTGGAACTCCGGAAGCTGCTCGCCCCCGGCTTGGTGCCAGGACGGCGCCGTCTCGCCGGCCGCCAGCCCGAGCCAATAGAAGCCGTAGGGCGGCAAGGTCAGCAGGTAGGTCATCCGGCCGATCGGCGGGAAGGGCGACGGGCCGGACAGTTCGATCGGCACCCGGCCTTCGAAGGCCGACAGGTCGAGTTCGACCGCCTGGGGCGTGCGCGACAGGTTGGCGACGCACAGGATCGTGTCGCCCTCGTATTGGCGCAGATAGGCCAGCACGCGTCGGTTGCCGGGGTAGAGGAACTCCAGGGTGCCGCGGCCGAAGGCCTGGTGATTGCGCCGCAGCGACAGCATGCGCCGCATCCAGTTGAGCAGCGAGTGCGGGTCCCGCGCCTGGGCTTCGACGTTCACGGCCTCGAACCCGTAGAGCGGATCCATGATCGGGGGCAGCACCGTGCTGGCCGGGTCGGCGCGGGAGAAGCCGCCGTTGCGGTCTTCGGACCATTGCATCGGTGTACGGACGCCGTCGCGGTCGCCGAGGTGGATGTTGTCGCCCATGCCGATCTCGTCGCCGTAATAGATCACGGGCGTACCCGGCATCGAGAGCAGCAGGCCGTTCATCAGCTCGATGCGGCGGCGGTCACGTTGCAGCAGGGGCGCGAGGCGTCGGCGGATGCCGAGGTTGATGCGCGCCCGGCGATCGGCCGCGTAGGTGTTCCAGAGGTAGTCGCGCTCCTCGTCGGTAACCATTTCGAGCGTCAACTCGTCGTGGTTGCGCAGGAAGATCGCCCATTGCGCGTTTTCCGGAATGGCCGGCGTCTGGCGCATGATGTCGGTGATCGGAAAGCGATCCTCCTTGGCGATCGCCATGTACATGCGCGGCATCAGCGGGAAATGGAATGCCATATGGCATTCGTCACCGTCGCCGAAGTAGAGCTGGGTGTCCTCCGGCCATTGGTTGGCCTCGGCCAGCAGCATCCGGTTCTCGTAGGAGGCGTCGAGCGCGGCGCGGATCTGCTTGAGGATGTCGTGCGTCTCGGGCAGGTTCTCGTTGTTGGTGCCTTCCCGCTCGATGAGGTAGGGAATGGCATCGAGCCGCAGCCCGTCGACGCCGATGTCGAGCCAGAAGCGCATGGCGCTGAGGACTTCCTTCAGCACGCGCGGGTTGTCGAAATTGAGGTCCGGCTGGTGCGAATAGAACCGGTGCCAGAAATACTGGCCGGCGACCGCGTCCCAGGTCCAGTTCGACTTCTCCGTGTCGAGGAAGATGATGCGGGTCTCGGGGAATTTCTGGTCGGTGTCCGACCAGACGTAGAAGTCGCGGGCCGGCGAGCCCGGTTTGGCGGCCCGCGCCTTCTGGAACCAGGGATGCTGGTCGGAGGTGTGGTTGATGACGAGTTCGGTGATGACCCGGATGCCACGCTCGTGGGCCGCGGCGACGAAAGCCTTGAACTCGGCGAGCGTTCCGTAATCGGAGCTGACGTCGCGGTAACCCGCGATATCGTAGCCGTCGTCCTTGCGCGGAGACGGGTAGAAGGGCAGGAGCCAGACGGCGTTCACACCCAGGCTCGCAATATAGTCGAGCTTTGCGATCAGGCCCGCGAAGTCGCCGATGCCGTCATTGTTGGCGTCGAAAAACGATTTGACGTGCAGTTGATAGATGACGGCGTCCTTGTACCACAGCGGATCGTCCGGAAGCTGAGCCTTGGGCCTGCGCGCCATATCAAAGGTCCCTCGTGGCGTTGACGCGCCAGATGGAGAAGGGGAGTTGGCCGGGATCGAGCCGGATGCGGTGGATCTTGCCGGTCCAGGTGAAACGGTGGCCGCGCATCAGGTCCTCGACCCCGACCGTGCCGTGGTCGGAAAGGCCCCACTCCCAAAGCGGGATCTCGATGTCGGCTTCCTGGGCCGCATAGGGGTCGAGGCTGACGGCGATCAGCAGGATGTTGTCGCGGGCAGGCGTCGCCTTCTGGAACAGCAGGACGTTGTCGTTCCAGGCCTGGAGGAAGGTGATGCCGAGGTGCGAATGCAGGGCCGGATTGTCGCGGCGGATGCGGTTGAGGCGCGTGATCTCGCCGATGATGTTGCCCGGCCGGTCCCAGTCCCAGGCGTAGAGCTGGTACTTCTCGCTGTCGGCATATTCCTTCTTCTTCTGGTCCGGCCGCCCTTCGCAGAGTTCGAAGCCGTTGTACATACCCCAGAGACCCGACAGCATGGTGGCCAGCGCGGCGCGGATCAGGAACGCCGAGCGCGGTGCGTTCTGCAGAAAGTCCGGGTTGATATCATGCGTGTTGACGAACAAGTGCGGGCGAAAGAAGTCCTTCGGCGGCTGCGTCGACAGCTCGGTAAAGTACTCCTGCAGCTCCGATTTGGTGTTGCGCCATGTGAAATAGGTATAGGATTGCGAGAAGCCGATCTTCGCTAGGCGATACATGACCTTGGGTCTGGTGAAGGCTTCGGACAGGAACACCACGTCCGGATGCTCCCGGCGCACGTCCTCGATGACCCACTCCCAGAAGGGGAACGGCTTGGTGTGCGGATTGTCGACGCGGAACAGCTTCACGCCGTGCTCGACCCAGAGCACAATGACGTCGCGCAAGGTGGTCCACAGCAACGGTTTGGCCCCATCGGTGTAGAAGTCGACGTTGACGATGTCCTCGTACTTCTTGGGAGGGTTCTCGGCGTATCGGATGGTGCCGTCCGGGCGCCAGTTGAACCATTCAGGGTGGTCCTTGAGCCAGGGGTGGTCGGGCGAGGCCTGGATGGCGAGGTCGAGCGCGAGTTCGAGCCCGTGTTCGGCCGCCGCGGCGACGAGGCGGCCGAGATCCTCGAAGCTGCCGAGTTCGGGATGGATCGCGTCGTGCCCGCCCTCCTCGGAGCCGATCGCGTAAGGGCTGCCGGGGTCGTCGGGGCCGGCCGTCAGGCTGTTGTTGCGGCCCTTCCGGTTTGTCCGGCCGATCGGGTGGATGGGCGGGAAATAGATGACGTCGAAGCCCATGGCGCGGATCGCGGGCAGCCGGGCGATCACATCGTCGAAGGTGCCGTGGCGGTGGGGGTCGCCGCTCTGCGAACGGGGGAAGAGCTCGTACCAGCTTGCGAAGCCCGCCCCGGTGCGTTCGGCGTCGACCGGGATCGGCGCGTGCCGCAATCGGAACGGGCGCGGGTCGGCGGCCCGCATGGCTTCCGCGGTTTCGGGCGCCAACAATACGGCGAGCCGATCGGCGTCGTCCGCGTGCAGGAGCCGCTCGGCGATGGACTTCAATTGCGAAGCAGCCTCGCCCGAGGCCTGCTCCAGCGTCCTCGCGACGAGGCTGCGGCCTTCCTCGAGTTCAAGCGGCACGGCGAGACCGGCCTCGTGCTTCTTGACGAGTTCGTGGTGGAAGATGGCGAACTCGTCGCGCCACGCCTCCATGGTGAAATAGTGCCGGCCCAGGCGTTCGAGGGGCAGGTCCGCGGTCCACCGGTCGTTGCCGAGCGGCACCATGCGCCGCTCGCGCCAAGCCTCTTCGTCTGCGGCGCGCCAGCGCAGCGTCACGGCGATCGCGTCGTGCCCCTCAGCGAAGGCATCGGCCTCGACCCGTACGATGTCGCCGACGATTCGCTTCACCGGATAGCGCCCGCCGTCGACCGCGGGCGTGACGGCCTCGATGGCGAGGCGCGGCGCCTCGATGGCCGTCTCCGGCGTGAACCGCAGCGTGTCGGGCGGCGGCAGGATGGCGGGGCCGGCGCTGCCTTCGAGCACGCGAACCTCGGCCGGTCCAAGCGTCGCGACGCTCTCGGTGCCGAGGTTCGGACCGGATCCCACCACATCGCGGAACGGCAGGAAGCGCCGCGCTTCGGGCGATAGCGCGCCAGCCGAGAGCCCGGCGCCGCGGTCGAGGGCTGCATTGACGAGCACGAGCCGGGCGGCCTCGGCTCCCCGGCCGCCGCCGGCATCGGTGCGCAGCACGGCCGTCGGCGCGGCTTCGCCGCCCGTGAGCACGCGCAATTCGCTCCGCGCGAACCGGCCGCCCTCGCGCGCCACGAAGGCATTGGCGGCGCGGACGCGCTCGGCGAAATCCAGCCGCGGCCGGCTGCGCAAGGCGGCGTAGGTCTCGCGGACCTCGCCGGTCGGCGGCACGGGATCGCGCGCGCCGAATTCGAGACCCATGGGGATCAGCAGGCCGTCGCCGAGTGTAGCCGCGATCCAGAGCGCCCGCTCGACGCGGCGCTCGACCATCTCGTCGGTCACGAGGGACTGCGCCAACCGTTCGCCGAACGGCGCTTCGGGGAAGGCGAGGACCGATCCGAGAGTGCTCAGCCGCTCGTGCTCGTCCGCCGGCCAGCCAGCCTGGCAATCCCACCAGCGCAGCGACGAGAAGGCGCCGTCGAACCCGGCGAGAGCCAGCGCGGCGACGTCCTCGGACGCGAGGCCGGGCGTCCAGGCCAGCAATCGGCTCTCGGGAGCCTCCCTGCGGACCGCCTCGCCGACCTCGGCCCAGACCTCCCGTGGAACGCGGCGGGGGTGCAGGCAGCGGAATCCAGCCACGCCGGCCCTCGCCAGCCCTACGACGTAGCCGGTGAGGCGATCGACGAAGCCCCGGCGCAGGGCTTCGTCCGCGAAGCGGACGGTCACGCCGTCCCGATCTTCGGGCGCCACACGCGGGTCCAACGCGCCTGACGGGACGGGTCGTAGCCCGAGCTCGAGCGCGAGCGGACCGCCCGCGGCGAGTCGATCCGCCACGAGGTCGACCATCAGCATCAGCCCGCGGGCACGGCAATCCCGGGCCAGCACCCCGAGCGCCGCCTCGACGGAACCATCCTGCGGCAGGGCTGGATGGGGCCGCGCCCAGTCATAGGGCAGCATCAGGTTTCCTGATGGGCCGGGGTCGCCGGGCGCCGAGATCAGAACCGTATCGAATCCCATGCCGGCGCAGGCGTCCAGGATGGTCGGCCAGGTCTCGGCCCCGACGACCATGGACAAAGGCACGTAGTAGAGGCGCGGTGCCGGCGCCGGGGCACGGTGGCGCAGGTGGAGGTCGACTGCCACGGAAGCGGGAGACGCGAAGCTCCTCGGCTGCGTCGCTTGCATCATCGATGACGTCTCCCCCACGACCCCTCAGCCGAGGACCTGCCGAACCGCTCCGTGTCTGAACCAAGCCTCTGAAACTTTGTTCCCAAGGAGGTGGTGCTGACACAGGAGGCGGGAGAAGGCGGACCATGGCCGGTGCGTCTTCGATTCGGAAGTCGCGAAGGCCGAACCGCAGCCCGGCGCGTCGGCCGGTCGCGGGCCACCCTCGGCCCGGTCCAGCAGCTCGACCGAACATGGGGGTCGGGGCCGGAGAACGCGACCTCACGGACACGACATTCGACAGGGTCGAGCTCGACTTAAATGCGCTTTCGACCCCGGTGGTCCGCTCGACCCGGGGCCCGCTTGGCGCGAGGTCGCAGGTGCTGACGGCGCGGTCGAACCGCAGCGCGGACGTCAGCCGGTGACCAGGATGGCCCGGAAATCGTTGACGTTGGTGCGGGTCGGACCCGTGGTGACGAGGTCGCCGAGCCCTGCGAAGAAGCCGTATCCGTCGTTGTCGGCCAGCCGCTCGCGGGCGTTCAACCCCAGTGCGGCGGCACGGGCGAGGGCGTCGGGCGACAGCAGCGCGCCGGCATTGTCCTCCGTGCCGTCGATACCGTCGGTGTCGCAGGCGATGGCGTGGACGCCGGGATGCCGGTCGAGCGCCACCGCGAGCCCGAGCAGGAACTCCGCATTGCGGCCGCCCCGGCCGCCCCCGCGCAGCGTGACGGTGGTCTCCCCACCCGAGATCAGCACGCAGGGCGCGGCAACGGGCTGGCCGTGCGCGGCGCATTGGCGGGCGATGCCGCTCATCACCCGGGCCACTTCGGCGGCTTCCCCCTCGATGGCATTGCCGAGGATCAACGGCGTGACGCCCGCCGCGCGTGCCACCGCGGCTGCCGCATCCAGTGCGCCTTGCGGGGTCGCGGTCATGACGGCGCGGGTCCGCGCGAAGACCGGGTCCCCCGCCTTTGGCGTTTCCGCCGCGGGGTCGCGGAGCCAGCGCGCGACGGCGGGCGGCGGATCGATCCGGTACCGGTCCAACACGGCGCGGGCCTCGGCCAGGGTCGAGGGATCGGGCACCGTCGGGCCCGAGGCGATCACCGACGGATCGTCGCCCGGCACGTCCGAGATCATCAGCGTGAGGAGCGCGGCCGGCGCCGCCGCGGCCGCGAGGCGCCCGCCCTTGATGGCGCTCAAGTGTTTGCGCAGGCAGTTCATCTCGCCGATCCCGGCGCCGCTGCGCAGCAGGGCGCGGCTCACGGCCTGCTTGTCGGCGAGGCTCAAGCCGGGCGCCGGCAACGCCAGCAGGGCCGACCCGCCGCCCGAGATCAGGCAGAGCACGAGGTCGTCGGGCCCGAGGCCGCGCACGAGGCCGAGCATGCGGGCGGCGGCCTCCTGACCGGCGGCGTCCGGCACCGGATGGCTCGCCTCGACCACCTCGATCCGCTCCAGCGGGCCGACACCGTGGCCGTAGCGCGTGACCACCAGCCCCGACAAGGGCCGGTCGGCGGGCCAATGTGCCACGACCGCCTGGGCCATGGCGGCCGCTGCCTTGCCGGCCCCGACCACGACCGTCCTGCCGGCCGGGGGAGCCGGAAGGTGCGGCGGCAGGCAGAGGGCGGGGGCCGCGGCGTCGACGGCAGCCTGGAACATCCGCAGCAGCAACTCGCGTTCAGGCATCGACATCGCAGGGCTCCCCCGGAGCGGTGACGTGCGTTCAGGCCGCAGCGGTGCCGCCCACGGATTCGCCGATCTCGTGGCAAGCCAACCTTTCGAGCACCCGCACCATCGCCGAGTGGTCCTGGGCCGCGCCGCCGGCTGCGGCGGCCGCGTTGAACAATTGCAGGCACGTCGCAGTATTGGGCAGGCTGACGCCGAGCGCCCGCGCTCCGGACAAGGCAAGATCCAGATCCTTCTGGTGGAGCGCGATCCGAAAGCCCGGCTCGAAGTTGCGCGCCACCATGCGCTCGCCATGCACCTCGAGGATGCGCGAGGCCGCGAACCCACCCATGAGGGCCTTGCGCACCCGGGCCGGATCGGCCCCGGCCCGCGAGGCGAAGAGCAGTGCTTCGCCCACGGCCTCGATGGTCAGGGCCACGATGATCTGGTTGGCCACCTTGGTGGTCTGCCCGTCGCCATTGGCGCCGACCAGCGTGACGTTCTTGCCCATGAGGTCGAACAGCGGCTTGACGCGGGCGAAGGCTCCGTCCGGACCCCCTACCATGATGGTGAGGCTCGCGGCCTTGGCGCCGACCTCTCCGCCCGACACGGGGGCATCGAGGTAGTCGCAGCCGAGGTGGCCGATGCGCGCCGCGAAATCCTTTGTTGCGATGGGCGAGATGGAACTCATGTCCACCACGGTCTTGCCGGGCGCGAGACCCTCCGCGACACCGCCCGACCCGAACAGCACGGCCTCGACGTCCGGCGTGTCGGGAACCATGGTGATGATGATCTCGGCCCTGGCCGCGACCTCGCGGGCGCTGCCGCAGGGCTCGGCACCTTGGTCGACGAGATCCTGGGGTACCGCGGAGCGGTTGTGGACGAACAGCCGGTGCCCGCCCGCGAGGAGGTGGCCCGCCATGGGTCGCCCCATGATGCCGAGGCCGATGAACCCGACGTCGCTCATGCGTTTGCTCCAAAGCCGGAGGGTGACGGAAAGGGGGAAGCCGACGCGGCGGAGGCGGCCCGGTAGGGCGCGAACCAGTCGAGCCCGGCTTCGGTGGCGGCGCGGGGCTTGTACTCGCAGCCGATCCAGCCGGCGTAGCCGAGGTCGTCGAGGCGGCCGAAGAGGTAAGGATAGTTGATCTCACCCGTGCCCGGCTCGTGACGGCCGGGGTTGTCGGCAACCTGCAGATGGCCGATGCGGTGGAAGGCCGCCTCCATCGAGGGCATCAGGTCGCCCTGCATGACCTGGGTGTGGTAGATGTCGAACTGCAGCTGGAGGTTGGCGGAACCGACCTCGTCCATGATGTCGAGGGCTTGGCCGGTCCGGTTCACGAAGAAGCCCGGAACGTCGCGGGTGTTGACCGGCTCCACCAAGAGCGTGATGCCGGCGTCCGCCAGCACTGCGCCCGCGTGGCGCAGGTTGCCCACCAGCGTGCGGCGCGCCTCGGCGGCGTCGCCGTCCGGCGGCAGCACGCCGGCGAGGCAGTTCAGGCGCGGGCAGCCGAGCGCCGTGGCATAGACGACGGCCCGCTCCACGCCGGTCCGGAACTCGCCGACGCGGCCCGGGTGGCACGCGATGCCGCGTTCCCCGGCGTCCCAGTCGCCCGCCGGCAGGTTGTGCAGCACCAGGCCGAGCCTCTGGGAGCCGAGCGCATCGGCAAGTTGCCCCGCCTCGAACGCGTAGGGAAACAGAAACTCGACGGCCTCGAAACCCGCCCGGCGCGCCGCAGCGAAGCGCTCCAGGAACGGCAGTTCCGTGAACATCATGGTCAGGTTGGCGGCGAATCTGGGCATGGGTCTCCTCGCTATTGCCGAGCTAGGTCCTGGCGGCGACCGCCAGTAGGACCTGCGCTGGACCGGGTCGGCGCAGGTGTCGCCGAAGCGTGCTGACGGACGCGGCCGCGGCGTCAGCGCGCGAGGGCCGGCTGGGGCACCGGCGTGGCGGCCGGAGCCGCGAGATCCTGGCCTTTACGGATCGACAACGTCGGGTCGAGGCACAGGATGTCCTCGAATTCGTTCACGCTGTCGACCTCCGTCCCCATGGCGATGTTGGTGACGCGTTCCAGGATGAACTCGATGACGACCGGAACCCGGTGCTCCGCCATCAGCGCCTCGGCTCGCGCGAAGGCATCCTTGAACTCGTTGGGACTCTTGACCCGGATGGCCTTGCAGCCGAGCGCTTCAGCGGCCGCGACATGGTCGACCCCGTAGCCCCCGACCGCGTCCCCTTCCGGGGCGGCGTTGATGTTGTCGAAGGCGAGGCTCACCTCGAAATCCATCTCGAAACCGCGCTGCGCCTGACGGATCAACCCGAGGTAGGAGTTGTTCACCACGACGTGGAGATAGGGCAGCTTGTGCTGCGCGCCGACCGCCAGTTCTTCCAGCATGAACTGGAAATCATAGTCGCCCGACAGGGCCACGATGCGGCGATGGGGATCGGCGGCGCGGACGCCGAGTGCGGCCGGCAGAGTCCAGCCGAGGGGCCCGGCCTGGCCGCAGTTGATCCAGTTGCGCGGCTTGTAGACGTGCAGGAACTGCGCGCCGGCGATCTGTGACAGGCCGATCGTGGTGACGTAGCAGGTGTCCCGGTCCAGGATCTCGTTCATCTCCTGGTAGACGCGCTGGGGCTTCAGCGGAACGGCGTCGAAATGGGTGCGACGCAGCATGTTCCGCTTGCGGTGTTCGCAGGCGGCGGCCCAGCCCGCGCGATCGCGCAGGGTGCCGTCCCGCTTCATGTCGCGCGCCACGGCGACGAACATGGAGAGCGCGGCGCGGGCGTCGGACACGATGCCGAAATCGGGGCCGAACACCCGGCCGATCTGGGTCGGCTCGATGTCGACGTGCACGAAGGTGCGGCCCTTGGTGTAGACCTCGATCGATCCGGTGTGGCGGTTGGCCCAGCGGTTGCCGATGCCGAGCACGAAATCGGATTCGAGCAGGGTAGCGTTGCCGTAGCGGTGGCTGGTCTGCAGCCCCACCATGCCGGCCATGAGGGGGTGGTCGTCCGGGATCGTGCCCCACCCCATCAGGGTCGGGATGACGGGCACGCCGGTGAGTTCGGCGAATTCGACCAGGAGGTCGCTTGCGTCGGCGTTGATGATGCCGCCGCCCGCCACGAGGAGCGGCCGCTCGGCCGCGTTCAGCATGGCCATCGCCTTCTCGGCCTGGCGGCGGGAGGCGGCCGGCTTGTGCAGCGGCAGGCTTTCGTAGGTGTCGTCGTCGAACTCGATGTCGGCCATCTGCACGTCGATCGGCAGGTCGATCAGCACCGGCCCCGGCCGGCCGGAGCGCATGACGTGGAACGCCTGCTGGAACACCATGGGCACCAGGGCGGGCTCGCGCACCGTGACGGCCCATTTGGTCACGGGTTTGGCGATGGTCTCGATGTCGACGGCCTGGAAATCCTCCTTGTAGAGCTTGGCGCGCGGTGCCTGCCCCGTGATGCAGAGGATGGGGATGGAGTCGGCCAGGGCCGTATAAAGGCCGGTGATCATGTCGGTGCCGGCCGGGCCGGAGGTGCCGATGCAGACCCCGACGTTGCCCGACGCGGCGCGCGAATAGCCGTCCGCCATGTGGGACGCGCCCTCGACGTGCCGGGCCAGGATGTGACGGATGCTGCCGCGCCGCTTCAGTGCGGCGTAGAGCGGGTTGATGGCGGCACCCGGGACGCCGAACGCGACCGAGACCCCCTCGTGTTCCAGGACGCGGACTGCCGCGTCGATCGCCTTCATCCTGGCCATCGTCTGCTCCCTTGGATCGGTGTTCGTCTTGATCTGCCTCCAGCATCACGCGATTCGGGTCGAGATGCTACCCCGTCGGGGCTGTTTCCCGCATCGTGGAATTCCACATGAATTCTACTTTTGAATCAAAGAATTGCAAACGTTCGAAAACGGGAGTCGGCGACAGGAGGATCGGGAGGCCGACGCCGACCCCACCATCGAGCCGTCGGAATTGCGGCCGTTCCCGTCTTGCCCAAAACTGGTCCCGCATTGCGGAACGCCCGGGCCGACGTTAGAAGCCCGCTTGGAGATCCGCTTGCGAGCACCCCGAAAGACCTCATCCGGCACGACCGCATCAACCACGCGGGTTCGGCGCTCGGCCGCCGCGACACCGGAGCGCTCGGACCAGGTGCAATCCCTGGTCCGAGCCTTGGCGCTGGTGAACCGCCTCGCCGAAGCCGACGAGGGCGTTTCGCTGACCGAGTTGGCGCAGCAGGTGGGGCTGTCGCCCTCGACCGCGCATCGGCTTCTGACGACGCTGGAGCAGGAACGCTTCGTGCACTACGACGCCGAGCGGCGGCTTTGGTCGGTCGGTGTGCAGGCTTTCATGACCGGCAACGCCTTCCTGAAGACCCGTCAGCTCGTGGCACTGGCGCGCCCGCATATGCGGGCTCTGATGGAGGACAGCGAGGAAACCGTGAACCTAGCCGTCGAGGACCAGTTCGCGGCCGTTTACCTTGCCCAGGTGGAGTGTCGGCAGATGATGCGGGCCTTCGCGCGCCCTGGCGGACGCGTGCCGCTCCATTGCTCGAGTGTCGGCAAGGCCCTGCTCTCGGCCATGCCGGACAGCCAGCTGTCCAAGGTCCTGCACCGGCAGGGACTTCCCCGCGTGACGATCAAGACCATCAACACGACATCGGCGCTGCGCGAAGACCTGGCGCGGTCGCGCGAGCGCGGCTATGCGGTCGACGACGAGGAGCACGCGGTTGGATTGCGATGCATCGCGGCCGTGATCTTCAACGAGAACGCCGAGCCGATCGCGGCGGTGTCGCTGTCGGGGCCGATGGTGCGCATCCCCGACGAGCGAATCCCGCTCCTGGGCGAGAAGGTGCGGCTCAAGGCGGATGCGGTCACGGCGCAGTTCGGCGGAACGATCCCAAGCGGACGGACGCGAGGCTGAGCAGCCTTGCGTGGCTTACGCCACGGTTGCGAAGCAGGCTCAGGCCGGGGCGGTGGCGCGCAGCTTGCGTTTGGGAGCAGCCTTCACGGGCGGCGGAGCCGCGGCGGCTGCGGCTCGGTCGGCTTCCTCCTTGGCGAGACGGAGTGCCTTGAGGCGCGCGGTCTTCAAGGTTTCGGCGTTCTTGGCCGAGCGGGCTTCCGTCAAGGCCTGATCGGCCTCGCTCTTGCGGCGTTCGGCCAGATGGAACTTGGACTCCGCCTTGGCGCGGGCATCGGCGGGTGCCTTGGAACCGAAACTCATGGGTGGAATCCTTCTTCTTTGATGGACGTCACGGCCTGACCGGTGGACGTCCGCCGCCGGACGCCGCGGCCCGGCTCGCCGCGCCCATCGGAGGCGCTCATTTTCGACCTGATCGACGGCCCGAGGTGACCGACCGCGGTCGAGACCCGTCACCCCTGTCGATGGTCCCCAAACGGTGAGTTGGCGTGATTATGACGTTCTGGAACCCGGACGGCTTGGGACCCAAGCTCGCACGATCCTGTTCCAGGCATCCAAGCTGGATCCATTCATGACATAAAGTCAAGGCGCGGCACAGGCCAATGCAGGGCGATCGGGTGAAACAGGGGGGTGAACCGCTCCGGGTTCACCGGAGGCTCGTTTCATTGAGTCACGTCGCCATGGCGAGGGTCTCAATCTGATCATAACCGGTATTATGGCGCAACCGCCACAAGCCTTCTAGCCGGTCCAGCCCCATTTAGGGGGCATGACCGAGCCCCTCATTCTCACCATGCTCCGGGCCAAGCAGGCCGACGTCGAGCAACATATCGACGGCCTGAACGCCAGGCTCGCGAACGGTAGGCGCGACCTGTTGCATCTTGCGGCGACGATCAAGCTTTTCGATCCCGCCGCTGCCGATGACACACCCGCTCTCGGCTACCACGGCAGCACCAAGGCCCTGAAACGATCAGAGTTGTTCGACCGATGCAAGACGGCCCTGACGGCCTCTAGCGAGCCCCTGAGCACGCGAGAACTTGCCCAGCACGTCATCACGGCCGAGGGCTGGGATTACGAGGACCGGGATCTTCGATTGACGGTAGCCCATCGGATCGGGTGCATGATAGGCCGGTTCGAGCGGCGCTACGTCGTGCTGAATGCGGGGACGAAGTCTGGCGCGACGTTGCGGCGGCTGGCGTGAGGACGGGAGTGGGCAGGTGCCCAGTGGTCGCTACCGTAATTCGTTTTCGATTGCGATCCAATTTTCGTCAGGCGGGCTTGCAAGCTTCCTTTCTCTTTATGCGCCATTATGCACATGTGAACTATGGTATACTATAACTTTGCGAGGATCTTGCATAATATCAAAATACACTCCTTCTTGAGCGACGATATGACTACAGTCTTCTTCGTTCAAAGATAGCTCTATCTTTTCTGTTGCATACTCATTATGATCCTTATCAAGGATTACAAGCTCAAGAAGGTATATTCCATCTTGGAATAGAAATTTGCCGGAAGCATCCTTTTCACGAATACGGAAGTACGGCCACATTTTTGTCCATTCGCGAGGAACAGCAAACCCAGAGCTTCTAATGTTGGTTGGCTCTATACCTGCCGAAAAGTAGCTGTATTCACGTGTCGCTTGCCACCAAAACTCCTGGCATCCTCGGATAGATTTGAGTCTAATTAACATATTATAGACGATAAAAGGTTTCTCTGTGCAAAATAACGAAATCACAAGACTTATCATAGGTTCGAATGTACAACTTCGATCGTTTCCACCTAGGTATACACTGGATATGTGCACATTAATGAGTTTATTTCTAGGAAATAGATTTCTCAATACATACCTAAACAGATTGAAAAGACATAAAGCGGCGATCATTGTTGCTAATGATAATGGAATCCAGAAATAAATCGGAACGTGCTGCAGTTCTCCGATGATGGCGGCAATAATTGACAGAAAGCCGCTAGCCAAAAACCCCCAAGCGCTTGGAAACAACCATGAAGCCGTACTAGCGTCGCTCACTCGGCGCCATGCCAAGCCTAGGGCTGAGAGAACCTGACGAGGCATGGGACATCGCTCGACGCACAATGGTAGGCACAAAACATACCACCATTTTGTCAAACGCAACCATCATGGCACCTTTAATCAGGCGGAGAGTGCCGTGAACCTGCAAGGCAAATCGGTGCGGCTGGTACTCAGTGCCATCCTGATAGGAACAGCCTCGGCATGGGCTACATCTCCCCATGATAAGGCTGTCGGGCCATACTCTGCGGCCGTCGCGCATGCAAGGACGCCATCACAGCTTCCACCACCAGGAATTTGGGAAAGCGAAGGTGGCCAGCCACAAGGCCAGTCCGCTGCCGGCCAGGATGAGGTAAGCGAGGCCGCACGCAATGGCCATTCCTACCCTTTTCTCATCACCGTACTTCCACCCGAGGAAGCCAAACGGAAGGCTGAAGAGGAAGCCGCAGAGCGCCAAAACAAAGCGTCGTCCGACTGGTGGCTGGTCGCGCTGACCGGACTGCTCGGGCTCGCTACGATAGCCCTTGTCGCCGCTACCCTGGGGCTTGTCGCCTTCGCTCGCCAACAAGCTCGTGACATGAAAGAATCCGTTTCTGCTTCGAAAAGCGCCGCCACAGCGGCTCTCAGATCCGCCGACTTCGCTGAAATGGCAGTCGTCCACGCTCAAAGAGCCTTCGTCTTCCCTGTCGACCTTCAATCCCATCCAACGACTGGACCTATCAATGACGATTATGAACACATTATAACGGTCATATGGAAGAATACCGGGGCTACACCTGTTGTTAACTGTCGTCTTTTCACAAGCTGGAGCATGCCAGAAACTTCCTTGCCAACTGGATTTGACTTCCCCGATCTCGCGGAGGCGATTGCTCATCGAACTACTATTGGCCCTGGCGAGATGAGAGGAGGCTATAGGATTCGTATCACGAATAAGCATTTTCGCGAGTTTGCAGAAGACAGGCGATTATTTTATGTTTGGGGATGGTGTGAATACAATGATGTTTTTGTTGACACCCAAAGACATCGAACTGAGTTCTGCTTCCGAGTGGAAAAATTGCAGATAATTGGCGAGAGAGAGGCTAGTGGACAGAATCTAACGCTTGGTGCCCTCGTTTGACGGAAGCGATGATTGCGTTGGGGTCCCTGGTCCAGGCAAACGGCTTTGATCTGAGATTATGCTCGGCGATGTAACGTTTGATG
>JAABUL010002248.1_pt1 | contig 32675 bp, 28 predicted proteins | sample 5559151 | NCBI WGS metagenome assembly JAABUL01 (sample SAMN10711876, study PRJNA513368) | rock metagenome | isolation source: Antarctica rocks | place: Antarctica: Victoria Land, Pudding Butte sud | reverse complement strand
CGGCGAAAGAGCGTTTCTAAGAGAGGTAGTAAGAGTACGTACGGATAGAGGTATAGTAAAGGTAAGAGACGATTAATTAAGAAGACGGCGTAGAGGGATAACGAAAGTATTTTAAGTCGTAGTAAGAGATATACGTAATTTATAAGGTACGTAGTAGAAGGAGCGAAGGGTACCGAGAGTAGCGTAAGTATCTATAAAGTAAAGGGGATTAGGAGGAGATAGCGCGAATATAGGATTAGTTAGTCGGGATTAGGTTTAAGAGTTATTTATATTATTAGAGTTATTAGGCTATATAGGGGGTTTACTATTTATAGGAAAATATTAGCTATAGTAGCCGTTAAGGGTTTTAACGGAAGAGTATAGAGTAGAAGTATTAGTTTAAGAGAGTGTTATAAGACGTAGTAGCTATAGAGATAGTATTAGGTAATCGTACGGTTATTAGAGAGTAGGTAGATAGGGAGATAGTAAGGTTAGGTATAGAGAAGTTAGAGGGAGTAGGCAATTAGGAGGTTTAGAAAGGTTAGATAGGTAGGAAGGTACGTAAGAGGGCGTAGAGATAAGTAAAGTATATTAGATGTTTTAGGAGTTCGGAGTAGTAGGTTAGGTACTATAGATAGTTAAGTTATCCTATAAGGACGGCGGTATCGAAGTAGAGTAGAGAGTTATATAAAGAGGCCGCCTAGGTAATCGTCGTTTAGGGTTAGGGTTAAAAAGGTAGGGCTAGGGTTGTATCTATAGGGCGGACCTAGGGTACTAAATATATAATATATCGGATAGTAGGCGATAAGATAGTAGATTTAGATATACGTATAGAGGATTATTATAGGAGAGAGAGTAGTTAGAAGAGAAGAAGTAGGAATAGGACGGATTAATTACAAACTAGTAGGAGAGTTTATAGATATTTACGTTTACTAAGGAGTACCGTAAGACGTCGTAGGCGGAATAGAAGGAGTATAAGAGGGAGTTATAGGAGATAGAAAGAAAGTTAGTAGGGTATAAGGCGGCGATTAAGAGGTAGAAGGAGGCGGCGTAGTAGTTAGTAAAGGGGAGGGTAGAGGCGTAGCTATAGGAGATCGAGGAGATAGAAAGGCGGAGTAGGGAGCGCTAGGGCTAGATTAAAGGATCCTATTAATAGATATTAATAAAATCGACTCGATTTCATTATTTTTATATAGAGAAAACCCTTAGGGTTATAGGTATACGAGTTAATAGAGTAGTTTAAGGACTTATTCCGGTATTATCCCGAGTATTGTATTATTATCTATAAAAGGTAATAATACGATACTTAGGATAATAGGTTTTAGGGTTATTAACGGTAAGGGAAGTAGTAGTATATCGGCCCTAAGGGACGGAAGCCTCGAGGTAAGTAAAGACGTAGAGAAAGCTTAACTACTACTTCGATCGATCTTCTCTATCCCTCTATAGCCGTAACGTAGGGATAAAACATCCCTAAAGCTAGTATCTATAAATAAAAGGGGTAGTAGAATATATAAGTAGGTAGGAAAGAAAATTCCCGTAATAATCTACCTACTCTTAATACTACCTAAAGAAGTCTAAATAGCAATTATATAAGCGAAGGTAGATAAAGCCCTAGGCTAAGACGAGATTATATTTCGCGTTTAGTAAGAGTTTTAGCTAGTAGTTAAGGACGAGGTCGTTAGGCTCTATTAGGCCTCGTTAGAGCTTAAATACGTACCTAAAAGGTAGTAGACCGCTATATATTTAACGGGGTATATGCCTTAGTACTCTACCGTCGCCTACGTAAACGCTACGTTCTAAATAAGATAGTACTATAGATTTATAGCTTCTATAGTAACCGAAAGGCGAGCGCGGTAGTAGGGGAGTACGAATTACCCGTACTAGAGATCGAATACGCTAGTATATCTTAAGGTTCGCTACTTTCTCTACTCTTATACCTCTCCTATAATATAAATCTAGTACTAAGCCGATTTAAGAAGGGCGGTAGATTAATCGGCTTTATCTATAACTATAATACCTAGGTAATAGGATCGGATATAGAAGCGAATAGGTAAGAGTTATAGACGTAACTTATCTAAGAGTTAAATAATAGGCGTAGGAGAGCGGTATAGTATTTAAAGCTAAGAAAATAAGCTTTATCTACTTTATCCCTTAGACATAAGCCGAACTAATAGCTATAAGCGGGTTTATATTTAGAGGTTAGAGTATTAAAGTAAGCGCTACTATTAGAGTACTCGGTATTACGTTTAAGTTAATACTAACGATAGATAACTATATCGTAAGGGTCGCGTTTCGTATAGTCCGTTAATTTATAGGGTTACGGAATATTCTAGGTATTTAACCGATATAGCTATACTTAGTAGCGGGGGTACTAAAGACTAATTATACGGTATCGACCTAGTATACGCCGGGCCGTAACGGTACGAAGAGGTATATCGGTATATTAGAAAAGGTATAACGGCTTAGGGCGCGTCTAACCTTACGGACAAATAAGTTAGTAGCCCTACTAGTACTATAAAGTACGGTTAGGCTACCGTCGGTATACGATAGACTTTACTAAAGGTCTCGAGATACTTAGCGAAGATGTCTACGTTACCGCTATACTACCCCCTATAGCGATACGTAACGTTATTTTGAGTATAGGGATTAGCGTTTACGAGCCTACTATAGGCGACATTTAACGTATACTAAATACGACTAGAGCCCTAGAGGAATACGAACTAGTAAAGCGCCTAAGTAATTAATACCGCCGTAGTACTTAATATACTAGTCCGTATATCCTATAGAGAAAGAGAAATTAGTACTTCTATACCGTTTACTAAGGTTTTATAGGGCGTATATCTACTACGCTATAGGGGGCGTAGGGTATAGGCGAGTAGGCGCCGCCGCGATTATAAAATACCGGATAACTACTAGGGTTATACGTTAAGAATTAATCGTATAGTTATCGACGTACTTAGTACTTAATACAGACGTAATCGGTATTTAGTACGCGTTATAGCTATACGCGTAGAAAACGATCCGTAAGTCTAGGTATAGGTACGTTATAACGGCGAGCCGTAACGCGCTAGTAGTAATTAAAAAAGGCCGCGACGCCTCTAAGGGAAAGGAAACGCTATATAAGATTATAGATATTATCTAAGACCTCGAAAATAAAGGCCGTCGAGTTATAATTTTTATACTCTTTAGCGGGCTCTTAGGCGCCTATCGAGCTTATTATCGGTAAAGGGGTAGGGCGAATTATAATTTTTACTCCTATTATATATAGATATAACCGCGCCCGTCGTAGTATACGAGTATAGTTATTAAGGTCTCTCGGCTCTCCTAAGTAGAAGGTTCGTAGGTAATACTACTAAGAGGCGAACCTCGTCGTCGCCCCTAGCTTAAATACTAGGAGTTAAAAAAAAACGTAGACTTTTCGAAGGTTACTATATATAGATAGGTACTCGTAGGACAAACCTACGCTAAAATCATAAGGGCTAAATAGCTACTAAAATCTACTATAACTACTACTCTTTATAAGGCTCTATATAATATATAGTTTAAAAGATATAACGAAGTAGTCGTCTATACGAATATACGTCTTAAGACGAATCTTACGCTCTAAATATAGGTAGTAGCTCCCTTGCTCTAGGATACGTAGGGCTACTACTAAATTCGGCTAGTATAAAGCGCGTTATACCCGCCTCTATAGTAGCGGTAATTATTGACTTCTATACTCCCGTACCTAATAAGGTAATTACTAAGATAACGGCATCTTACCCTTTAAAGGCCTATACTAGCTCTTATAAGGGGTAATCGGGATAAATATTAATTACTTTAATATAGGAAGCGAAGGTAGATTAGGAATTCTCCTAGGAAAGTATAGTTACTATTAGAAGAGGATTATCCTCGAGCGTACTAAGGATCGCGGTCTTAATATTACCTCTAGCCTTCTCTATATTAGTAAATTACTTTCGTACCTTAAGAGGACTATCTTACTCTAATAAGTATAACACTTCGAATATACTATACTATTATAGGGAATCGCGTAAGGATAAGGACGACGTAGGTTTTTTACCTATTTATAGCTATAGCATTATCCTTATAAATATACGATACTTTAGTACTATACGTACCCCTAGAATAAACTCGTCGTATAGTTTTATTATTTATTAGCTTAAACTTACTATCCCTCTTTAAGGATACCGTTAGGTTTTCTTAGTATCGGTAACTCCGAGGCCGCCGGAATAACCTATTCCTATAGGTTAATTCATATATAAAATTAATTCTAAACTATTTTCCTAAGGAGTCTAGGCTACTAGAAGCTCTTAAAGGAGTTAGGGAGTATAGGATTAAAGTTTATCGAAACCTTAGTATCGTATCGCTATTAGCCGTAAAGGTTTCTACGTATAGAAGTCTTCTCGTAAGCTAGTATAATAGAAATTAGAGGTAGAATATCGTTACGAAGCTAGTATACCTAAATAGTAGCCGATTAAAGGATTAAGCTTACTATAGTAATCTTCGAAGGATAGGCGAAGGACGGACGAAGGACGGATAAAGGATAGACGAAGAATAGATAAAGGATAGGTAGAGAATAGGCGGAGTATTACGGTATATACTTCTCCTATATACTATACGTTTACGCCTATAGCGGAGAGACTAGTAGCTATAACTTATAGTTTATAAAGTCTATATAACGAAGCGCTTTTTTAGTACTATCTAGCTTATACCTTCTAAGCTTCCCGATTACATCGACTATTAGTACTATCTACTATAATATACTGTCTCGCTTATAGTATCCTATGTCGCTATATTAATTTCCCTAGTTTATTCACTAGCTTAAGATAGATAACGGCTAATGCTAGATTACAATTGTCTTCACCACCATACGTAGCTAACTTATCTAGGGGTCGTTCTTAGGAGTAGTATAGGAGATAACCTTCTCTACTACAGGTGACTGCAGTGGCGGAAAATCGATGACGGGAAGTTATAGTATCTGTCAGCAGACACTATGAGCTGGCTTTCAACACTCCCGTACCCGCTGTCGTCGTCGTCGAAATTGCACGGACTGCCGCTGGGACTAAAATGTGACTCACTGCCCTCGTCCGGTCGCGCTATCTCTTCCGCCTGCTGCGCCATCATAAAACGTCCGACTTTGATAATGGCCGACAATATCTGCGGGTACGACTCGGGGTCTCGGAACCCCTTTCCGGGATGCAGGCCTAACAGCGCCATCGCACACAGCATCGCCATGTCGTACTCCTTGTTGTGGATGGTCTGATTCATCAACTCCATACAAAAACCCAAACATGCCCGTTGCAATGTGGTTAACGGCCGTGGTTCGCTGCTGGATGGGTCAACCGCCTCGCGCCTGTCCGCACTGTCACTGCCGTTGTCGCTGGCCTATCTATCGTCCTCGTCTGCGTTATCATCCTCTGCGATCGCTTCCATCATCTTCTCGAACCGGGCGGCTTGCCGTTGGCTGAATCGATACGCCGGACTTTTCCACGTGTGCTCCCGCTGCGTACGGACGAAAAACAACACCATCTGCTGCCACGCCTTGCAACGTCGCTCGATGCTGGATGTGTCTCGGTACGTCGACAATGGGACGTACTGCTTCTGATCGGGATCGCTCCGGACCGCTTCCAACCGCAACAAAACGCCGCTCTGCCGCACCGTGGCCTGGCTTATGGTTGCCACTTCACCGACGGCCTTCCATACGGCGACGTCTTCTCTCTTTGCGACGGCCTACTCGCTCATGTCGTCGCTGTCAACGGGCTCCGGCTCGGCGATGGAATCCAATAACTCGTTCCGATCGCAATCCTTCAAATACTCGTTTTCCTGACGCTTCCTCGACGATAACACTCTTCTGAATGGGTTTCTTGACGTTAGTTTCATATAAAAACAGTTCGCATTACCGAGTTCTGTAACTTGGCGAAGTTTGGGGGATCTCCGATAATTTCTTGGTCGCTGGGGTGAGCCCCCACCCCAGCGATGAGCTTGGAGTGAAATTTGTATGGGGGATATTTAAGTTCTGGCTGGGGTGAGGGCCCATCCTACTGGGACCTTTTGGGTAGGGCCCATCCTACTGGGACTTTTTGGGTAGCATTCCCGACACTGCGAATACGCTTTGAATCGGATTCCTCCTAACTAATCCCACGTCCTTTGCGTCTCCCTTCGATCTACGTCGCTGTGTGGGCACTCTCGCCAATCTCCGTGCTTATATGTCACTCGCCCTCGTACATGACAAATAATGCAACGACCGCTCCACCGATCGAACTGTTTCTGTAACTGTTCCGCGCCGTCCTCTCCCTTAATCTTCTCCCGTCGTCATTGCTCCTCCATTCGTCGATATTCACGCAGCTCCTCTTGGAACTGTCGTTCGTACACCATCTCATCTTCGGCTTGCTCCTCCTCCAACCGCGTTCTCTTGTTACGTCTAACAACTTCAACTTCCTCATTGTGAACTACAATCCGCCGTCGTTTGCTTTCCCGGGTGCGCCACAACATACCTCGAGCGCTTCTCAGCCCTCCGACGGACGGAAAGCTCCTTGCGACGAGGACGAAGCTTGGCCAGATGTGGAACCCATTGTCGGATTCGATGGGTGCGATTCGGCGCTCGCACCGCTGGCACTCGAGGAAATTGACATCGCTCGTTGCCAGACGCCCGCTTGTCCAGACTGCACCGGTTCCTGAGTAGGCAATTGCCCAAAGGATTCGAGCAGTGCGTGGATGGATGTGAGACGTTGTTGTACATTCATCCCTTGTGGGGACACGAGATTCCGCTGGATCGAGTGGCCATCCTCCCTCGTGTGCCGAATAAGCCGTAGCAGGTCTGTGAAGTCATTGGCACGGATCCGATGGAAGATTCGCAATACATCATCCTCTGGGGCAGCTTGCATGTAGGTGATAAGCTCCATCAGGTCATCCCGATCGACCTCCACATCCTTCTTTCTCCGTCTGAGTGCTGCCCACCGGCTCTCGCCTTCCTGCGCCTTATACTCGCAAGGTGTCTTGAGCACTTGACAACGGGTGCAAGATGGCCTGTAATGGATCAATGAAGGCCACTTCCGTTCGACCCCTACGTTGCTTCGCTTACCGCTGCCCGTCCAACTCTTGGAGTCTTGTAAGCATCTTGCATTCGGATGGGTTTGTCATAGCGCTTACTCACCTTGGACGTTCTCTTCCGACAAGCTTGACAGGCACTTTCTATAAGGGTTCGCTTTGATCTACTTCCAGAGTATGGATACTGCGGATTTTGACATGGGGCACCAGAGGACGAGGAAGATTCTGTTCCTCCTAGCGGGGTGGGCAACAAGGTGCTCATCGTTCGTATTGTGCTTGAGAGGTGTACAATTCGATAACAAGCAGCGATGTCGATTGTTTCTGTGAGAAACCCAGAAGTATTCGTCAATTGTTAGTAGTAGCAGGCCACAGGCAAAGCCTTGTACATAGCCCGCGCCGCGTCGAGACCCTTCTGGTTCGCTAATGCTCGGATTTGCCGTGATTTCCAATGCATCTAGCTCCTTGGTTCTTGGGGCTGTGATTAGTAGAGGAGGACTTGAGAACTTGAAACTCTGAGGGGATCTTAGAACACCACACTTCTGCCCAGTCAAACGACAGTCATTGGACCCTGCTTGTCTCCCTTGAAGGTTCTTCATCCGGGTCTCTCTCCGGTATAGCGACATCCTCGAGGAAATCGTCAACGGCGTGGTTGTGGCGAATCTCAGGTTGCATCATCGTCGGCGCTTTGGATAGAGGCGGGATCGGAGCTGTTTCCGACAGTGTAAGCCACTTCATGAACGACGCATGCTCGGCCTTGCTTGCATCTTCCTACCATATAAACCTGGCTCGCAGTTCAAACGAGCCGTACAATGACGGGACATGGATTGTCTGTGCAACAGAAGACTGTCCAGCGAACGACGTCGTCGATGGAGTTGTTGATTGTTGTTTCGATTGGTTCGGGGTGTAAGCGGCGCAAATCTCTACTTTACCTGCCTCATTCGGAGTAATCGTCGGAAGAAGCTCCGTCCTCACCTCGAATGACAGGGCCTGGCAGAGTACAGCATGATTGTGGTGAAACACCAACACACAATCATACCACTGACCATTGAAGTACCAAGGCAGCATTAAGGCAGCATCAAGGCAGCATTGAGGAAGCCGTATTTCCAGCCATCACCATCCTTACAAGATTTGACCGCGGACGTCACTGCCGGCGGCTATTTGGTCTTGGGTGCAAAGAATTCGCACACCTTCAAGCTCTAAGCACGAAACGCAGTTTGAGAGCAGCATTTCGCAGCGCATCCACCTTCGGTCGGGAGCACGAATAACTCCTCCTGTCTTCTCCGCCGCAGGCAAAGGCTTTTAGATCTCGAATGCGACGGCGGGCCACGAACTGAAAGCTTCATCCCATCCGTTGCCAAGTTTTCACCAGTCCCCTCCCAGGTGAAGGACATATCGCTCTGCTGGCGGAGACTGACCACTTCTTGGTACGTCATAACCGTCCAAGTCTATCGCGCATTGCTGAATACTTAGACCAGTATTCGTCATGCCTCGTACAAAGTCGATGAAGCAATCGGCCGGTGATTTGGGCGCGTCGGCTCATCACCAGACTTTCAAGCCCCCACACCTGCCAACTAGTTTCAGCTCATTCATGAACGAGCTTGAATACGATCCCGCATCCTTCAAAAATCCTGGTGGAAATAACGGGATGGATTTCTCTCTGGTCGATGAAATCTTGTAAGCTCATGACGCGCTAATCTCCCACACCCCTCGCTCCACTAATTCGTCGTCGCAGCGATGAGAACCTGCCAAATGGTGGATTGGGCGGCCAAGGCACGTCATTTCCAATGGATCCGAATATGTCGAATTTCGATCCCTCGAATATTGATCTCGCGAATATCTCCCACTTTGGAAATGGTACTGGTGGGCATCCAAGTATGCGTGAAAATTGGTCCAATCCTCGAGAAAATGGTTCACTGCAGAGCGACCTCATCAGACGTAGTGGTAAGGCCATTCAGCAGTTCGGTCAAATGACACCTCCGGATGATTATCTCACACCAGTGGTCAAGGCCGATGCAGCTACAGTCGCTGATGAGTCTACGCAATCGCAAGAAGACATTGCGAAGCTCGTCCGTGCGCACAGAGCTAGAAATGCGGCGAATAAGCGGCACTCCAATTCCAAGAAGCGAAAGGGCAGCCCATTAGATGATGCCAAGCTGGAAGGGGATGAGGATGATGACCAGAAGACCATGAGCGTCCAGCGGGCGAAGAATCGTATAGCCGCAGCGAAGTGCCGCGCGAAGAAGAAGGCCGTCTCTGAAAAGATGCAGGACATCCATCGAGAGGGCGCCAGAGCACACAACTATCTGCGTCGTGAGGTTCGGGAGCTGAGAGACCAGAAAGCGTTCCTCCTCAACGCGTTGTTGCTTCATGAGCCTGGTGTATGTCAATGTGACGCCGTCCACAGGTTAAACATGGCGCTGGCGCAGCAAATGGCCACGGGAGTTGGTGGTATGATACCTCAGTCAATGTCGCCTTCTCAGGATAGCATGAGCTCCATAAGCATGAGTTCCATGGTGACGCCTTCATCCGACATGTCAGCAGCTCGACGAGTCTCGACAACGGAGAACCCACAATCGCGGCACCCAAGCTTTACACACAACATGGTGTCCGATATCTCGCAGGCGCCGCAATTCACCGACTTCCTGCAGAACTCTCCTTGTGGTCATGCCGGCTTCTCATAGTGTTGTTCTCAGAGACGGCGAGATGGCGTCCGGGGGTCCAGGCGACCATGGAGGATAGCGAACTAGGTAGCCACGGTGGAGAATGCCGTTGCATGCTTACCAGCGGGCCGTCTGCGCTATATTCAAGTCTCTGTGAGACTTTGTCGCTTCGCAACGAAAGCAACGATTCAATGATGGTCGATAGCACAAACAAGAGCTGGCGGAGCTGTTTATGTGAGGCATTTGATAAAGTACAAGGCGTACAGAACAAATCCATCTCCTTACACATGGGAATTGAGCTCGCCATTTGCCCTTTGGAATCTCGAAATGCAACACGCATCCGAATTACCTGCAGGGACGAGGCCGAACTCGCGCGGGTCAAGGAGGACGCACAGAAAACAGCAGCACGAGGAGCGCGAGACGTTAGAGGAAGAGATACTGATAGGTAGACTGTCAGTCCGGTCCCGGGCCAAGAAGTGTCTCCGCGCTGCTTCCTATCCAGATTCGAGGCCGGTCTCTCCTACTCACTTTGTTCTCGGGCATGAGGGCGCCGGTAAGATGCTCTATGACATCTGGGCTTTTGACGTTAGGAGCAAGTAGTGGCACAATGTCGAAGCGCGAGGAGACAAGAGACTGAGCCGCTCGGCGGACCGCCCACTTCCCCGTAGCTAGTATGCTACGGACTCGCTAAAACCTAGCGCTCTCGTGTAAGGAGGTGTAGAGGAGACAAATATTAGGCTTAGAGACGCTTAGCTGCTCGTTTTCGACTAGAGTAGAATATAGACACGAGTATAACACGTAAGGTTTATGAGGTACGCCTAGAATGGCGAAAGAATCTTAGACCAATTTGTGATCAGCGTATAATTAATGCCGCCTGTTAAATCATCCATAAAGCTCTTCAACTATGCGCTATGTCTTCGTGTATAGAACATACATAAGATATCTACGCCTCTTACGTAAGGGATATATATAAAGGCCTCTAGTAGAAAACACTACCGTAGCGCTTACTAGAGTTAGATACTTAAACTAGTCTAGCCGAGGAAGAGCGATAGTAAGGGCGTACGATAGAAGCTCGAAAGCATTCTAAAACGTAGCTTCTATAGATGAGAACGAGCCTCGAATGTCCTCTTATACCTCCTATAAACTAGTTAGATGTTAATAGTAGCCTATTACGCGCGGAGTAGGACTTACCGTCTAAATAATAACCTAACCGTATAAGTCGTATCCCTATAGACTAACCCGGCTTAACATTGTACTAGCCGAGAGACTAGAAGCGGCTACGATAGCTTTTAGCTCGCTCTAGAAGAAGCTAACTATAGCGGCGAGCTACAACATCTACTAACTTAATAGTATATCGCTACTCTATTCGGACTAATTCGCGACATAACTCTAGGCGCGATCTACATTACCGAGAGTTCTATTACTATAGAAGGTAATCTAACGAGAGCGATGTAGAAAGAATTGAACCTAGCCGATAATAGATAGGTTACTATCTACCCGCTAAAAGAGAGGACTATAAGATATAGTAGAGTAAGCGTAAAAGACGGGAGATACGTAGGATGTCGGAAAGTATAATTAGAAAGAGGCGCTACCTTCCTTATACGGTACGAGTAGACCTAAGTATAGCTAGTATAGGTTTTGGAATTCCTAATTTCGGTGCTATATAGTGAACCTAGCATTGCTCTATTAGCTACTAGTCGTAATAGGCTTCCGTACCGCTTAATTAACTTAGGCGATAGTAAAGTACTCGATAGGAAGCGAGACGGCGTTTAATCCTAACGTAACCTATATAGCGATAGTAGTAGATACACTATCGATTAATACTATAAACAGAGAGCCTATAAGTTTATAGAGAAGGTCGATCCGACGTATACGGGTATTAAGCTCTAAGGAATAAGGTTGGTTTAGCAAGCTTTAACAATTACAGAACGGGGGTTAGTCTACTATACACTTACTTTGTAGACTCTACTCGTTTCCGTTAGCTATAACAACAGCCTACACAGAGCGGCTTTAACTATGCCCTCTAGAAGTATTAGTAAGACTTACCTAGTCGCGTTCTACGGATACAAGTGTAATAGACGCTATCTTTTCAATATAAGACAAGAGGATTAGTAGGCTGAAGATAGCTATGTCGGCGCGAATAGTAATTGAGGTAGCAAATAGAATCGTAGAAGCGGAGCGTACCATTCTATATATCGAGAGGTAGAAAAGTGTATTTAGGTATATTATCGCGAGGAAGAGTACCGAGCCGAACTCGAAGGACCTAGAGTTCTATGCGGACAGAAGGTGTAATAAGAAGAGCCTCTAAGCGACAGTCTAAGGGATCGCCGAAGCTAAGTTGTCGCCTACATCAGGTGCGGCGCTCTCTACTACGGGCTCGACTACATTATCTAGTCTTTCGGCGGTAGCTGCTCCGCCCAAAACCTACATCTCCTTTGAGGTGTAAGTATCCTCTGTGTCGCTAGGTGTCTTCATGTCGCTAGCAGGCTTTATCCTGGTAAAGACCTTCAAGATGTGAGATGCGTGATGAGGTAATGGGGCTTAAAGGGCGAGACTAGACTAGCTAATGAGAAGTTCCCCAGCTAAGAGGTCACCTGACCTTTAGTCACGTGCGCAAGGATATCACAGAGGAGTCCTGTATGGTTAGGAGCAACAGTGCCGTCCATTCGTCTTCCTAATGGAACTCATTGAATCGATATAAGACATTCCTGAATTTTCGAACGACGGGTGCTGGAATGGTCAGAAGTTCCAGGCTGTATGGCCAGAAGTTCGCGCGATAAGCGAGACGTCGCCTCCACATTGAGTTGACTTTCCCGTGATTAGCCACGCACGCTGCAGCATGTCGCAGCATCGCGGTAGGCCGCGCATAACACCTTCCAGATGGATACGGCGCGTTGCCTTCGGTTTTCGCAGACCGCGAGTAATTACGGTGCAGCGAGCCTTCATGGTACAGCATGCGCCGCGCAGTGCATTGCTTCCAGGTATGCTGCGCCGCGTGAATTCGGCTGTACCGAACAGCAACTGCCCGTTCTCACTGAGACGAATGGCCGCAATGTAGCATAAGTACCAGCTGGTTCCATTGGAGATCTCTGCATCACCCAACCACACAGACATGTTCTGCCTCATACTCCATCAACTCTACAGTCCTCCACCCCATCTAATTCCAGTTCCTTCCCTTCGCCAAACACCGCCACGTGTCTCAAGGCAGCTGTGATGTCCGGCATCGCCATATACGGAGTCAACCAACTTGCTGGACTGGCCCAAAACCGGCAGCGCAATAATGGCTATGCTGCTTCGTCCTCATCACCACAGCGTAGATCCGGAAGCAGCCGGCATGTCCATTACTACGGCGGGGCGGAAGCTTCTTACCGCTACCCACAACCTGATTCGTTTCAAAGCCAGGGTTTTCCATCTGATAGTGGCTACTCCGACCAAGCCATTCGTGGGCCACCCCAGCAGAACCCCTTTCCGAGGTCGTTCAATGCGCCTCCTCTACCATATCGTCGCTTTCCCGACCTGGCCGCACTATACGACCGGAACGCGAACCAATACGGAAGCAAGGCCGGAGTTGCTCTTAAGGCTTAGATAGTCCACTACTGTGTCCATGACAAGCGGGCTCAGGCCTCTTGGGCCATCTCGGCCCGCTCTCCCTGTTGCAAAGCCTTGAGCCACTATCGACGCTTCGTGTCCGGTCAACGTCAGCAGGAGAACCTTCACCCGCATCTGCCGGCCCCTATACGGCCTAATATACTCGGCCGCCGGGGCTCGATGGTCGCGGTCAGCGTGGTTTTTCCATCGAGAGCGGAATGGTGGATATGGTGACGCCGTACCGCAAAGAGTGGAGTGCCAGTAAGAAATCCAAGATCATCCATCAATATGTGTCGCGGGAGGTCAGTGAGTTGATCGTATACAGCATGTGGTTGTTGGATCCGTGGGTGAACAGCGCATATTGAACAAGTATCTAAGCATTTCCCGACATGCAAGCGTTTTGAGCTCGGAGAGTGTAGGGATGTTCAGTCCGTGTCGCTGCGCTGCTTTCATGCTTTGAAGGACGCGCCGTCGCTGGTGAAGACCTCCGGGTTTGGCATGCGGATGTCGGAGGTCGATGAAGTCGTCACGCCGGTGGCCTGAGTGGCGCGTGTGGCCGTGCGCAAGAAGGTCAATCGGACCTCCTCCTCAGACTCCTTGTCGTTAGGTTATCGACTGTTCAATCGCTTGAATCACAGTGAAGGAAGTCGTCTGCTGAAAGAGCCAAGGAAACCTTTCGGAGACGACAATGACTGGCAATGTTTTGCCGCACGCTTCTTCGATCGTGTTGTATATGATGGTGGAGAGCCGACGGAAGGAGTCGTAGTTCCAGTCCGTCTTTTGCATATCGTCAATGACCACCACCAATGCTGTCCCCTTGTTCACCGCCTTCGTTTGCGAGGCATTAATTACCTTCGTGACATCAGGCTTGGTGGCTACAGCTTGCACAATGTACACGACCACGTCAGCAACGTCAGGATCGTCCACGAAGGCGCAGGCGTGCTTCGGGGTGTAGAAAATTGTCTGCATTCTTTCGTCTCGTATGTATGGAAGAATATCCATGTGGCTCGTTGTCTTAGCACCATCCAGCATCTTCACCAGTGGTATTCCAGACCCTAATTCGTAGATGAGCGAGCCCATGAACCTATATTCCTCGCTCCTATCTTCCTCGCTCGTGGGGGCGGCAATAGCAATAACCTTCTTGACATGCCCGTTCGGTAGCGGCATCTCGACGGGCCATGAACGAGAGTAAATTCAGCGAGAGTGTCGTATCAAACGATATTTGGGAGATTTCTTGCTGGATACCCGCGGAACAGGGCAGCAGAACAGCCTGCACATTGCGCCCGGTGTCAGCAGCTCGGCGCTTGAAGTCTTGTCAATACAGCAGGTGTCCACCCAGGCCCACGCCAAGCCATCAGCAGTCGCCAGCTTCAAGAACTGTTGGATTTTGGGTAGCCGGCTGTCTTCACCTTCGAACCCTCGCTGAATTGTTTGAAAGAGACTTCCTCCGAGTCAGGTCCCCAGCGGTGAGACAGAGTCCCGTAGTCGGGAAGAGGCTCCTCAATACGTTCCTTCAATTCGCCGGAGGATGTGTTGATGAGCCGCATGCTGAGCGTGTGACAAGGCAGTGATATACGGAGCTTCGTCGGTGGGAACGGCACAAAGACAATCGCCCAGGTATGGGTATAAAGAAAGCGCAACAGGCTCAATAACCAGAGATCTAGGCACAGCTGTCTTTGCCCTGTCCGCTATCTGTACCTCGCGCACGGTCCTGCGTAAGTCGGTACTTTGCGTGAGAACGTCACCGGCCCCGACGAAGACGGGATTCGGTAGAATTACCATTCCCCATGGCACAGCCCTCGCCGGAAGGGAATCTAGACCGCGCCTGCGAGTAGGGACTAAGACCAGGCCTGGCGATTGAAAATCGCTGGGTCAGGGATGAGCCTGAGCATGCTCAGTCTTGAAGATTTGGATCCTGGCAAGCACCGACAGCGCACATTGTGAGGGACAAATATTGAGTTATACAGGAAGTGACGACGCACGAATCTGAGAGCTTGGACGCCTTCCTCCACGATCACTAGGGAAGGCGTGCCGTTCTGCCGGCCGGAGACCTGCCGCAGCCGAAAGTCCGGGGTTTGTTTGCAGGAAACAGTGCAGCCGCAGCGTTGATTTTCAATACTCATATACACCATTGCATTAAGCCAATGCCGTCGTACGTCGACATCGCAGGCTGGATCAACAACACGTATGAAGATCGTTCTCGTGCCGCTCAATACGACAGCCGTAAACGATCTCGCGCTCTCGCCGAAATGGACACCAATGCGAATCCCACAACCAGAGCCCCCAAACGAACTCGCGCCAACAAGACTGCAACTACACCTCTTGCCGACAACGACGAGAATGCAGACTTGATCGATACCGATCAAACCCCTCGAGCGACCATACTTTCAGCATATCCACTGCTCCCACATGCGCCATCCTTCACCCTCCCACCAGCGACAACAGGCTCTCAACAATGGTACAGCAACGATGCCGGGAGCAGTGCGAACAGCGACACAAGCGGCCAGTCTGGGAGCAGCAAGAGGAGGAAACGCTCGGAAAGCCCGCAAAAGCAGATTGCTGCGCGCCGATTTGCAGTATATCCAATACAGTATGCCACAATATCTCCACTATCCGCACTGCCGGAAGACGTGAAGAGCTTGGTCAGACCCATCAAGCCCATCTCCCAAAACATAGCAGTCCTGCCCTCTACACCCCACACACCTGAGATGGAGACAGTCGTTGGAGACGGAGAACCCGAAGATGACTTGCCGCTTTTCCGTGACCTTTTCCATAAGGATGCCGAGCGTCAAACTGTACCATGCCTTGCGGACGTGCAGAGGCTTGTCGAAGAAGCGGCCTACAACCAAGACAATGGCGCTTTGGAGGCGACATGGAACTGCCATGTACTCTTCCCTGTGCTCGAAATGGCCCGCAAGCATTGCCGATATCGACATCAGCTACGGTGGTGCAACATCACGCCTGCAGCCATCCATCCGAAATCGCTTGTGCCCGACCAACGAGACAATGAAAAGATCCAACCACGCAAAGTCGACTTCTGCCTCTCTGTCCAGCTGGACGAAGAAGTGCAGCGGCGATTAGCTCTGGAGAACGTGCAACTGAATCAGACCGACTATGGTCCCCCGTCAAGCACGATGCCTTGGTGCTCAGTATCGAAACCAAGCTGCTCGGTGACGGGGGACCCGACGCGCGGAACCAAATCTCCCCGTGGGCAGAAGCGAAGATCAAACAATTGCGCTTCCTATTGCAACGTGCCCGGAATCCAGCCCAAGCAATCCCACCACTCCCGCTCCTACTCGTCCAAGGCAATGATTGGACTCTTTGGTGCTTGAAGGACGAACAAGGTCAATCTGGTACATTTTACGACAAGGGTATCATGTTTGGGAGCACGGAGAGTGTGATGGGAACGTACAAGGTCATTGCTGGGCTGCAGATTCTGATGTTGTGGGCGGTGAATGTATGGTGGCCTTGGATCGAAGAATTTATCGTGAATCCCCTGGCAGGCGGTGATGCGGTCACGGCAGCTCAGGTATAGAGGAAAGGCTCACTAAAGGTACAGCGAAGAAAGCTCATGTCCCACGTATTCGTGCACAACGCAGCGAGACGGAAGAGCATCCATAATTTGATAGATACTTTCCAAGTACTCAAGCAGCTGCGACCTGCAACTTTCACAAACAACGCCATTGGATATGCTCCGCTGTGTTTAAAGGACGGCATTGCATCAAAAGACGGCAGATCGAAACAGCTCGAGTCATTGTGGAAGCTCTTTATATATGCAACTCATCAAGGTGGAGCAACGACCCTTCTATTCTGTGAATGGCCAGCACACATCGGCTTCACAACGAAAGCGTCGTCGGCGCAGAAGCACGTATCACGCAGCGGGCAGCATGCCCAATGTGGAACAAACGAGCAACGGAAACTCGTAAAGAGCTTTCATGGTTAGCTGCAGGAACCTGCACCTTTCTATGCAGGGACCTAGCTGGGAACCCTTTTTGTCGCACGGTATATGGTGAGCGCCGCTGCCTCATTCTCACCTTCAACACCATACCGGCTAATGCATAGCAATGGCGCCATCATGGGTACTGGATCATCTCCAGGCGAAGATGTCATTCTGTTTCACAAATCTTCGGTCGCTAGAAAAAACTTTGATCGAAGGAGACTCGAATAGCGATGATCGGGAAGGTCACCGCGGAATGGCCCAGCTTGGTGACAGCTTAATGGGAACAGTGATGTTGAAGGATGGGCTAGAGCGAGGTCTTTCACGAAGTCAGTATTAGTGTGAATGAGTTGATGGCGCTGACAGAATTGCTGTAGACGAACTGCAGAGATGCCTGTTCAGCTATTCGCAGTAAGAAGTTTTGCGGTCGGATAGCCGAAGGTCTACGCCTCCACGAGTGGATCATGATCAGTGAACGCTAGATACACCCAGTCATCCAGCTGACAACGCTCAAGAACGCGGTGGCAGCACTGGTTGGCGCAGTCTGGCTCGACTCACATAACTATAGAGCGGTCCTTCGAGTTATGATCGCGATCGGATAAGCAGCACAAAAGAAAACCACGCATCATGAGCTGATAAGTGCAAGCTTTCTTCAACGTCTCCATGCTCGTTGGCGGCCCTTGTGTCCCTCAAACGAGCGAATGTCTTGTGTCATGCAGGCCAAAAGACATGGAAAGGCGTGTTGCAAGCTGAAACAAACCGGGGCCAGATATGAAGGAGATAGGACGAATAGGACAACCAGCCCCCAAGCCCGTAAGACGCGTCTGTGCGGCGACAAGGTGGCAGGACCGGTCGCGGACGCCAATCAACGGAAGGCCGCAACCGCCAGGTTTAGTATTGGAGCTTTTGAAACGAGGCTGAAGTCCACTGCAAAATCGCCATCCCCATCGAGAAATTCTACCCCATCGTGATCAGGAGACGCGTCTATGTCAGAGGCGATGTCGAAGGCGCAAGCCATGGAGCCCGTCATAGGCTGATGACTACGTGTCCATGCGCAAACGCGTCGAGGCAACCCTAGATGGGTTTGGCCACGCTGCAGTGTGCTTTACAGGCTGCTCTTGCAGAGTAAGTCTGGCCAATTACGGGCGAGAACGCGTATCACATTGGTTTTGTAACACAGCCCAGCAACCAGCAACGAGCACGACTCGAAGCAGAATTTGAGCTCGCTACTTCTGGCTTGCTTGCTTTTCGCGAAGAAAAATTTCTCGTCAGAGGCTAGTACACTGCTTTTACCGTTTCTCGACCGCTTCAATCGTCCTTTATTGTTTCCCGCCTGTTCTTCTCCATCCCCTTCCTCATTATTGAGCCAGCTCTTCGAGCGCTTCAGTGAAGCGTCTACTTCTTCGAGACGTGTAATTGTGTTTTTGCAGACTGGTATAAGCATGCGCTTCGCGTCTTCCCTAAGTCTCTTTACATATACCTTCTCTGCTTCTCTCAGGATGTCCACTGCTGTCTGACTTGACGATACTCCTCCGAGGCAGCTTTTCAGACGCTGAAGATTGAATGTTAAGCAAATACCGGCACGCTGGTCTCGCCTCAATCTGTCCACATCAATGATGTTGTCCGCACTTTCGTACGACTTTTTATGCATGTCTCCCCAGGATTTTGGAGCGAGCGTTGGGTGGATGTAGTTTGGATAAAGCTTCCACTGCGCCATGGCTTCCGCATCCGCGAAATCTCTGGCTGTATTGTATGCCTCGACGAGTTTTTGTGAACTCCATCGGATGAGAGCGATTTGTAAGTGGAGCTTGGGTGAAATATGAGATACTCATCATCCACCTGAGTCGTGTTCTGCAACCGGTCGAACCCTCCGGGATGCTTCTGCAGATAAGATGGATGGCTGTAGAATATGCGGGTCTGGATGCGTGTGCCAGAATTGGACCATCGGTTATAGAAGGGTAGAGCGAATTTCCTTCCGGGCCTGACTTGCACCAGGACTGTACAATTGTTAATTGCCTTATGGTGACGTCGAAAGCTCGATCAAAAATGCCATCTCCGGTCATGTATCGCAAGCCCATCCAAATAAGCACTTGACAAAACATGCCACAATCTAGAGAGGTTGGTCCAGTTGCCAGTTCGTTGAGCCCTTGGCTGAACGGCGCAGAGCCGCAGTATGTAATGGTGCACATAGCATTCTCGAAGGTATGAGACCAGGTTGGTGGGCATATCCAGCCGACGCTTTCGTCCCTCGCTGCCCGAGACAGGCATGGGTGTGTTTGACGCCACAGCTCTTCAACTTCGGTGGGATATTGAAGCCCTGACCATGGATTTTCAAAGTACTCTGCTCTTTGATATCCAGCGATAGCTGCAAAATCACGGATACCCGTGATAAGTGTCTCCTCATTCCATGCCCTATTCTCGTCTTGCAGTGTTGTGAAGTAACGAACGAGTGCACTACTTGGCTGCGCCACATACATCCTTGCGATGGCAAATCTAATTTCTTCTTCTGCTTCTCCATATTCCTCCTCCACCACCACTTCCTCTTCCTCCTCTTCTTCTTCTCTTCCTTCTTCAATACTTGCTTCGTACTGGGGACGTTCACTACTGGCGGTGAACGCGACCTGTCCAGCCCGCTGTCCTTCACTTAACGAGGTTGCCCAGTTGCAAGGTTTTGGTTCCAGATATGCCAGTGATCGCGGCAGCCATCGTAATTGAGCATGGCATGCAGAAGACTTTATCATCTCTCGCGACGATGCGAGTATTGATAAGAGCGCCTGAGCGTTTATAGCAACTGGCGGTCAATTTGCAGGAGATGTTCTCAATGCCAGTAACTAGCCCTTATTGTGTTTTGAATGCCAGTATTGATTACACTGCCAGTAATTCGTTTAGCTGTTTTCAATGCCAGTAAGTACCGACCTCCCTATGCCCAAGAAGCGCAAGGCGCAATACATCGGAAACATTACAAGTCAAGCACGGCCGAAGCGACGCCGAATACCATTACAAAGCGTGAGCAACAACATCGCCGGTCACTGCATCGGGATAGGACAAGAGATTATGTCTGCCTCCTCCGCTAAGCGTGGAAGAGGAGGCTATGGGGCGAGTGGCCCAAAAACCCCCCGTCGAAGTAGACGTAAGACGCCGACAGCACAACCGAACCCCCCATCCGATGAAGAGTACGAAGACGAAAGAGTCGATGCAGACCCGACTCCTCGAGGCCCGTCTCTACCAGAGCGAGCGCTTCCACCGCCGTCCAGTGGCAGCTCCACGCGCTCCAAGAGCCCGGTGAAAATGGTAGGACTGAAGAACATACAAGGCGGTCTGGAATATCACATCATCCAGAGCAACGCCGTTTTGGACGATGAATCGCATCCTCTGTATAGCGTCCGCGGTGTGATAGAAGCATTGGACGAAATATCACAAGGCATTGCCGTGATCCCACTGAGTCATAGCGAGCGTCTCCGGGAACCCAAACATCGCCGAGAGTTTTACGCACATCATTTCGACGACTCGGGGAAGCGAGACAGCCTAGGGACGGCTCCAGATATATCGCAAGTGGAAGAGCTCGTTGCACGAACAATCGAATGCGAACAGGAACAGGAGTCCGAAGGAGGCTGGAATTGCGACGTTCAATGGCCAACAGCACGCTTGGCACTCGACCATTCTGTTCACAAAAACCGGCTCCAGTTAAAGAACATGTGAGCAGCGCAGCCATCTCCGCGTTTACGCCTATTCTAATCCCTGATCTCACAGTACAAGTGCGAAAATTCAACCATCCACGTTTGCCCCATTGCGAACCAGCGGCTCAAAGCCAGACGCGAGAATGGTCGATTTTGCATACGTCCTCTCTCCGAGCGAAGCTACAGAAGCCGGGTACAGCAACCTCGAAATCTATACCACTGCACCACACGAGAGCTTCAACCAATCCTGCTTCAACACTATCTCCAACAAGCCTTTAGCGGTCAGCTTCGAGACAAAGCCTTCGCATGTCGCGGGAGACGATGGACTACCTCAGCTTTCTATTTGGTTGCACGCTCATTTTACAAAACTACGGCAGCTAACGCAAGCTGCTCATCGTCGAACAGAACCTGTCGCCTTGCCGCCATTGTTGTTCAATATAGCCCACGGTGGGAACTGGAGGGTCCTCGCTGCAACTCAGGATAAGCTGGGGCGGTCGACATTGTGGCAATGACCGAGAGAGGTCGCGACCAACACCAAGATCGGCGGGTTTCAGGTCGTTCGTGTGCTGCAGCTTGAGCTGGATTGGGCAGAGAGGCAGTACCGGCCTTGGTTTGAGAAAGAGGCACTGCCCTTGATGACAAATGGATAGGATGACAATTCATCTGGAAGTTACTATCTTACAGCAATTGAGCGTCTCCGAAAAGCACACGTGACTCTTTCTATCAAGCTCGATTGGCGATGTAGTCATCGTCGCGGTGGGAGGTCAGGCTTCTGACCCCTACCTTTAGATGTCGCAAAATCGAGTCGATTTCATTGTTTTTGTGTGGGGAAAATCCTTAGAGTTGCAGGCGTGCGAGTCGATTTCATTGATGGTATAGAGTCGATTTCTTTGCTCTTCGCAGACTCGGTACATGCTGAAGTTTTGACACATGCTTTGCAAACTCACGTTCTACATATGCTCCAATCAACAAGCGAAAAAGAGTGTTTTCGATGTGGATGTGAAGCTACTCAATTTGTTGCACAACTACGAAGTTCGCCCCCACCTCCGAACCGACTCCGCAGAATCGGGCGGCCTCATTTAGAGTCTGCTTGCAAAGCCACCAGGCAGCCAGTGCGACGGATCATCACGCCACATAGAGCATGAACCTTCCAGGATCAGTAGATCAAGCGCTTTGGCCTAGGCTCAGGAGGTGCCAACTCGTCCTCGTAAGTACACAAAGAAAGGTAAGGCAGCATATCTGCATCTTTAACCAATGGAGCAGTTTGATAACTTGTTTCAACATTACCCCGTATAATGTGTCATTATCTGTAAGAGGTTTCAATATGCACCTATCCCTAGTCAAGTACAGACTCACCTTAGAACCTCTCATTCTCTTCCCAGCCTTGCGCAGGGCGAGTCCGATGTTATATACCCTCATTCTAACGACGCCGCAATCCCAGAACTTCCTATCTTCTTCGACGGACTACCATGCCCGTGGGATGGTCCGGAGTGTCGCTACATATGCCGGACAGAGTATGGACGCAAGAAACACGGCGCCGAGGAGTATCACTGGATAAATCAACAACGCCGCGGAGGTGATGTTCGCTCAAAACACTATCAGTCCATCAAAAAGCCTTGGAGATGCAATTAAGCTTGCCAACGCTTCTTCAAAACCGGAAGTTGGCAACGTTATTAGTGTTTGCTGCGTTCCTAAATGAAATGCACCCTTTCATCAGACAAATTCGAGAATCACGATATGATCGGACCAAGGACGCCAACAAATTTACTTCAGCCAAAATTGGCTCTAGCCCAATCGAAGCGCCTGCCATCGCTTCTTCCTCTTCTTGTTGTTCTTCAAAGCTTCTTCCGCTCGCGGCATCTGTTCTGAGACTTTGCCTTCAAGGGGAGTATATTCTCTTTTTGTTGCTATGTACTCACCTAGATCCTTTAGATCCCTCCACGACGATTGTGTGGCGCTTTCCAGGGGATGTGGGGACTGACGGCCGAATAACTTCGGGAATCTTTCAACTGGGAGACTTGAAGAAGATGCTTCTACCTCAATGCTCTCGGTCTGTAACATGTTCTTTCTAGTCTCCTTCACTTTTGACGCTTCCCATGTACTGTTCAACGCTCGCTGCTTTTGCAATGGCCGTGAACAATCGAGCATTGGAAAGACCTCATCGTCAAAGAGCTGCTCAAGTCGCAATAACACGATCCTGCTCTTCGCTGAAATCACCTGCGTGTCGAATCGAAGAGCAGCATAAACCGGCTGGCAATGGCGAGAAGCTGCAGTTGTCTCTAGAGCTTGCTTCCACCACCCAGCGGCGACCAACGCTGACAAAAGATAGTCTTCGAGGAGAGAAGCTCAGGTGATCCTGAAACATGTCTCGAACCTGCGGATTGGTATGTTGGGGGCCAAGATGACATGCATTCGTAGTTCTGTTGGCACAGAACTCCAGCAGAAGTATGATCAACTGCAACGTGCACTCTCGAGTATTCTGGCTCGGCTGGTCCGACGAGTTCATCTTCAATGCGAGTGCAGAGGTGTGCTGCCATTCGATGGCCTGATATTTACATATGCGCCAGACTCGAGGAACATACTGGCAGATTTGGGCAACTGACGAAGGCAAGCTGTGTGTAAAGGTGTATACCCTGTGTCGCCTGCAATCTGGATTACTCATCTTGTTGAAGAGAAAGATGGCAATCTCTTCATGACCCTTCCATAGTGCCAGCAGGAGTGGCTTGATACCCTTGGCTCGACAGGCCTCCATTCCCCTCCTTTCTTAAGGAGAAGCTGGACCATACCGAGATGTCCTGCCGCCGTGGCGTAATGTAAAGGTGGTCCGGGACGTTGAGGATTCCCTCGAGTATTTACTTTCGCTCCTAATCGAAGGAGTCGCCGAACCAAATTCCTGCGATCTCTTTTTGCAGCCCAGACCAGGGCACTTCCTTCTAGATATCGGACGTTGTATTGCAACAAATATTTCCGACGAAGATAGTACAGGCGTCGGCAGGACCGGGCCATAGCGTAGTCTTGACTCTTGATCTGTTGACAGTCCTGCTACGTGGAAGAGAAGTTCGTGTGGGAGGATGAGCGGAGACATGTTGTATGACAGAACGAGGTACCGATGAACTCGTGTAGCTCGCGTATGTTGCAGCAGTGGCCCGCCGTGTGCCGCCACCTGCTCTTTAAGAGTCGCGAGCCAGGTCCAGAGGACGTTTGGGTCCTCTGCGGTGAGTGGAATGGTGGCGCTGTGTCGCTGCGCTGCAGTAAATTCGGGCTTCGCTCAATCAGATCTTCGCCCTCTGTCGATAATGCACAGCGTTCAAAAGTGCAATCACCGGCATCATTTGTGCGCTCCAATAGGCGCTTCGAGGGCAACAGGAATACTTTCGTCCGTACAAGGGCTCAAGTGACAGCACGGCTGGGAGACCAAAGCAAAAGCGCGCGATTAGGTGTGTCATTGGTTCACCAAAGGCATGCCAGAGCGCTTGATTGTCCCTTCTGAATGCCGTGGACTGCCATGCCTAGGAAGATCGCTCTCAAAAGTACAGTAAGCGGCTTGCGCAGAATCGAAATGCTAGCAAGCCTGGGTCACGGTCCGATTGGCCGAAATGCTCACCGGCCCTCGACTCTATCCAATCTCGTCCCGATCGAAACCGCCGTGCAGAGAGTTCTGATCTGCAGTAGAGCCACCGAGAATCCATGGGACTGCTGGAGCGGAGAAGGTGACTCTACGCTTGGTTGGTCACATGGAACACAATGATGTGGACCACAGGACCTAAACGAGAGTCTGTTCGAGGGACGTGGGTTGCTACCTTACCCCTGCACGATAGTGCTCTTCTAGACGACGAATGCGGGCACTCGATGGTACAGGAGGGTCGCAAAGAGACTGGTGTCCCTGGGATTTGGGTTCTGGCCGACTGCGGATAGCGGACGCTAGACAGCAGATCCTAGTGGTTTCAGCCAATCACGTGCTGACGTCTTGACCGCGACAAAGCACGTCTCAGAATTGGCTGAACAGACTAAGGCTCACTGTCTAGCGTCTGCTACCCACGCCGGCCGAAACCCAAATGGCGTAGATACCCTGCCTAATAAGGCCTAGCTCTTTCGTTCCGCATTACAAGGATACCGGTCTTTTTGCGACCCTCCTGTATATCAAAACCCGAGCAGAGGGACAAGATGAGGGCGTGTCAGAGTGGAGTTGGGGCGGGAAAGGGTGGCAGATTCGAAGGCCGCCAGCTTCGCCGTGAATGACCCAGAGCAAGGATGACAGGGGAGGATGGACGGAGGACTGAAAAGGGAGGACGCTTGCATGAAAACGCAAGTAGGGGTGACACCAGTCACGTCTGATGCAGTCCTTTCCGTGACGTGTGCTGTGCGTTGCCGTGCCGTTCGTCCGTCGTCCGTTGTCCGTCGTCCATCGTGTTTTGCGAAATGCCTCTCTTGTGGCAGGAGAGAGTTGCCACATGCGGTGGAATGCGTCCAATCAGCTATAAGATGCACTGAAAGTTTGGGAGGCCACCCAGTCACCAATGCACAGGTACGCGCCGTGTCTCGCACACATTGACGAGGCTACACACCGCCGGCATGATCGAGTTAGGTTTATCTTAAAGAGCCCACATTGACCCCTCACTTCCATTCCTCTTGCAGTTCCCTTTTACTGTCGGTGACTTCCAGATCTCTGCACCTTCTCTCACGGCAGGGCTCAAGACAGATATTTAAGACATGGCCGGAAAGAAGTACGGGAAGGGTGCCGGGAAGACGCTATTAACGGTGGAAAACGCGATCAACCATGCCTACAATAACGGCAAGATCCCCAACGACCTCTACAAAGAACTGGTGTAAGTTGGCGTTCAAGACACGCGTGGAACGAAGGATGAACAAGATATCTAGGGAACATAGGCAGCAGCCCCAGCCCCTCCCGAGGAAGATATCGATGCAGCTCTACCAACGTCACCTCCGCCGTGCGACTACGAAATCGTGGAAGAAGTGCCAGGTGTAGATAGAGTACCTACGGTCGAAGAGTGCGAGATGGAGCTCCCGCCTCAGGCCGAGGAATGCGAGTCGGTGGTCACGCATCAAGTTGAGGAGCGGTTGGAAAGTGTTCGCATCTCAGGATTAGGCAATGAATGTCCGAACACTACACCGGAGAGGGACGACGGAGTGTACAACGAGGAGAAAGATGAGCTGAGAGATACACCCGGCAAGAGAAGTAATGTGTTCCCGTACTACACAAAGTGTCGTAGACTAGGTTAGGTGAAGTCGGACACGAGGAATATACTAGAGGATGTGGTCCCAGGATCGAAACTCGGAACGGCTGTCGTTCTCTTCCACTGTAGGACGTACGACGTAGGACGGCGACAAAATGAAGTGTTGAGGAGGACTGATGTTTTCGCAACATCGGTCCTCGAACCAAACTCGGAGGGAGAGCCTCTAGAAGTCGATCCGGAGATGTGGCAAGGGACAGAGGCTTCGAAAATTACGCGTATACTCATAGGAAGTGACGTTACGGTGTTAGGCGATGGGAAAGGGCGAACGCTGTTGAAGACGCACAAGATTTAGGGCAATTCGGTAGTAGGCGATTATCTCGCTAGTGTAGACGTGGAGCGATATCGGGCAGACGCGAGGACCAAGTTAGTGCTCCCCTACCTGGAAGGCGGCTTTTTCTATTAGGAAACGCAGAATGATAGTAGGTGAAGGAGTTGTCGAATTAATTGTCATCGCGTCTAAAGATCCTCCTTGCCGGTCCTAATACTATAGCATTCGGTGTCTTTGACATGGTAGTGATATAAACATAAATTTTGAGCGGTAAAACGGTACTAATCCTTAATGCTATATAGGTCTTAATACGGTACATCGCCTATAAGGTAATACGTTAAAGGCCTAAGTTCTCGAATAGTAAATAGAGTTCTAGAGACGTTTAACTAGGGTTAGAGACGTACTAGAGAACCTTCGGGCTATATATAAGTATAAATAATAGACTATATAATACTTCGAATTAGATACTACTTAAGAGAGTCCTCTATTATAGATCCTATATAGGTTTCGATCTCTAGAACTATAGACAATAGTAAGTACGAAGCCTAATAGCGCCGAACTATAAGTCGTAACGCGCCTTCTATTATACTTAACGCCGTCGACCCCTAGTACGATACTATACTAGAGGTTTAAGGGTAAGAAGGGAACTTCGACCTATATATCTCTACGAGGGCCCTTTTATTAGTAGTTTTAGTCTTTAATAAGATGTTCTCGTCTAGGTATAAGGAGGGTTACGAGTAGAATAAATAGGTACGCTATATACGAGCCTTTATCGGAAGACGACGGCGATATACTCTTAGCGATCTATAAAGTCATTTATTATCGTTTCGGCGACTTAGGGAGTATATTTAGTACCTCGTAGATTCTAAATATAGCGTATATTAGTAATAGGTACGATATTATAGAGACCCTTCGTTACTAAAGCTTAACGTAGCTAAAGTAGAGTCTAGAGTAAAGCCCGCGAGAGGACTTAAATACACTACTAGGCGTAGCTTATATACTCGATTTATAAGAGGAGTTCTTATATATCTCTTTTAACGTTATACGTTACTATACTAGCCCTTTTATATAGTATCCTCTTTTAGAAGGGATAGGACTTTTAGGGGAGTACTAAAGGTAAGTAGCTTATAAAGCCTAACTTCTACTAGCTAACTTAGAGTAGTCTACTTAGAAGCCTAAAGGATAGAGATCTCTATTAAAATAATAGATACCGTAGAGAAGGCTATTACGACTCTTCTCTCGACAAGCGCGTATACTATATCTAGACGCTATCTAGTAGAAGATTAGTTACGCTAACTCGAAGATGCTAAACTATAGCCTATAGGACGAATAGTTTAAGAGAACTATCTATTAAGCTTATACGACCGAATAAGGAGCTCCCGCAAGCTATAGTACGCGCTCGAGCCTAAAAACGCTCGCTATATAGGTACCCGTACTATAATACGCGGGAGGGACTTTCTAAGCTCTAGTAGTAAATCTTAGAGGATAGGATTAGTATCTATCTAGATTATATAAATACGAATAGCGAGTCTACCTCTCGTAGGGAGTATTAGCTTAAAAAACATAGCTAAGTAAAAGGATAATTACTTAAGAGAAGCCTAGATACGGTTTTGTAGTACTACTTAGCTCTCCTACGGATTGTTAATAAAGCTACTATTACGAAGGAGAACTAAAAGTACGACCTATCTCTTATACTTACGTATATAGTAGGCTACTATATACCCCCGATTACCTATATAGGAGGCCCGCTAAAATTGACCTAGCTAGTCCGTCGACGGGTACCGTATAGGTATATATATACGGACGAGGGAGACGCGATACTACTCGTTAGGGCGGAGGCGGCGAGCTTACTAAGTATCTAGTATGTCGATAGGGATAAAAAAAAGCTTATTTAGGCTACTTAGCTCTTCTATCTACCTCCTAGTAGCTATCGATTCAGATTCTTAAGTTAGAGGTCTATAAAAGTCCGTTACTTAGCAATTTGTAGTTCCGCTACCTCTCGTATACGCCTAACGTCGCTATCGAGAGGTATAGACGACGAAGTAGGGCTATACTCTACTACTAGCGTAATAGGCGATATTATTAGCCTAAAAAACCTAGATAGGGTTTATACCTCCTATATACTATATAATAGTCTTATACTAGCTAATTCCTAAAAGTCCTCTAAAGTAGCTACTTAGCTAATACTCTAAATTAGCTCCTATAGAAGATTAATTAATAGTAGACCTTTAGCCTTTATTATATAGCTAAAGCTAGTATCGCTATAGATCCGCTTTATATAGTAGGATATATATTTAACTATAAGTAAGCGTAGCTCGTCTACTATTCTAGTCTAATCCGGTATATTATTATATAAGAAGGAGAGTAAGTACGTAATATCGGGAATTCTCTCCTTATATAAGGTGAATTTAATAAGCGTCTAATATAGTCGACGTAGCGTAAGTTGTTTTAGGGCTTCGATCGAGTATCTATCGGTAAAGATATACATCCGGGTATATAAAAGAAAGACCTTAGTATACTCCTTATAGGGCTCTATATTTACCCTAGCTTATATAATATCCTCCTAAGAGTCTACGTTATACTCCCTAGCCGTAAACTCTTCCTATTTTCGTCGTTCTTAAAGATTTAACTTTCTAAACGATTAACTAGGAGAGCTATTAATGTACTACAGCTTATCGGCCGTAACTAGCGAAGGTAGTAGTAGTTTATCCTATATCGACTATATAGTCTTTTTCCTATCCTTTTTAAATTTCGTACTTTTCTTCGTAGTTATAGTAAACGAACCCTACGGATCCTAGGTCTCGATACTTACTCCTTTACTCGTAATTACCCTATCTTCGAAAGGGTCCTATTTAGTTATAGCTACTTCTAGTACTAACTTATAGTACCCTTCTCTTAGCTCGTTTCTAGTATCTTGACTAATAGATTCGGTACCGAGTAATAATTCGTATTTAGCTACCTAGTAGGTACTAGTATAAACGTATTACCTAAATCGCGTAAAGGTTAGCGGGTTAACATCCTTATTTAAAGCGTATCGCTCTTTTACCTCTTTTATTTAACTATTAACGAGAGTATCTAGCGAGTACGACTAACGAGCAACTACCTTATAATAGAGAAAAAACTCCTACCTATTAGGTCTAACGAGAAATCTAAAAGGAAGGGAATAGAAAAACCTATATAATATTAATAGGCTTATCGAAGCTTAACCCTCGATAGTACTTACTTATACTATAACTAAGCCGGTATATTTACTTTATAGATATATATACTTTATCTCTAGAGCGTAAAGAGCCTTAATCGTAGTACTTAGAACAATATAGGTATTCTCTATAAGTTTGTTCGATAATCTAGAAAACTATTTAGAATGTACGGCCGAAAAAGTAGAAAAACTAACCTAAAGAGTAGCTAGTAGTAATCCGTCTTTCTATATTACCCGCGCTACGAACCGTACCGTATAGTACGGTACTTTACGACGTATACGACACGTTAGGTAGGCGGCCTCTTTCGCGTTAGCCTATCGTACTATTATATATATTCCCTAACCTAGCTAATTAGTACTAGCTTACGGGGATAATAGGGTAAACTATAGACGGAAAGGCCCTTTACGTATAATAAGAAGCGACTTACTATAGGTTTCGTTAATTAACTTCTATCGCGCGTTATCTAACGTATAGTATAGTAGAATTTAGGCGTTATCCTTAATCTATAACTTCCTATATACCTCTATAAATATCTAACGACGATACGCGATTATGTATTACGTCGATATATTAGCTTGTTAGTAATAGGTCTTTTAGCTACATAATACGCTATTACTACCCTATAGTATAATATATATTATAGGTACTAAACGTTCTACGGTACGATAGGCCGACTAGACTTCGTAATAGTCTAGTAGAAGATATACTATCTAATCTACAACGTAAGGCTAATACTTACTATATACGATTTCTATTTAGTAAGAAACATTACTAGTTAAATAGTACGGGAAGGTATACTTCCTTATAAGGTAAGGGCCGGTTAGAGGCTAGATTAAGCCTACTTAATAGAGGTTTAATCTTTACCGACTTAGTCTAAGGTCTAATCTCTATTTCCGTAATTAAGGAATAAAGTTACGCTCGAACTATAGCTAATATACCTATATAGTATACTAGAAGCATAAATTATAGTACTACGACTACTTAGAATATACCTACTTTCCGGCTTATAGAGACTATATTAGGAAAACGATAGAGGCCTTACCTACTACTTAACTAGGTAATTAAAAAGTACTAATATACGCTTAAATAGTAAGCTAAGGTAAGCTCTCGTCTATAGAGGATATACTAGCTTTAGTCTCGATACTAATAGTAATAGGTCTATTAAGGATAGTATTTTAGTAGGTTTAGTTATAGTACTCGCTTAGCGTATCGGGCTCCGTACTAGTCGCCGTACTTTAGACGAATTATAGTTTACTCTTATAGTAGTAACATTTCTTAGTAGTTACGTATCTATAGGAGATAACGAATTATATCGTAATATATACTAAACGTTCTATATATCTACGTATATATTATATATTAAAGTAAGATATAATATAGAGTAGTATACTTTCCTTTCCTTTCCGTATAGTAGCTATATTTACCCTAGGTTTATAACTTATAAGTACGACTAGCGAAATTATAACTTTACTTTAATCCTTACTATTAGCTATTACTAAGCTTAAAGCTTACTAGGACTCCCTCGAAGAATCTAACAATAGATAGCGCGAATTAGTTAAGGTAGAAATTTATAGTATTACCCTATATCTCGGAATTAATCTCTATTTCGTATAGTAACTTTTTACCCTTAACGATTGAGGTAAATAGGCTAGAAAGTATTTAGAGGACGAAGTAGAACGTTTAAGAAAGTATAAAAAGTATAATTAGGCCGAGATTAAAGATCTAGAGTAGCGTAATAAGGCTTTTAAGGACCGTATAGTAAGACTAAGTAGGTAGTAATAAGTCCTAGTACTAAGGCGACCTAGGATATAGCACTATTCGTCGTAGTTCTTATTAATAGTAATAACATATTAGTCGATCCTTTAATCGTACCTCTCTAACTATTATTAAGACTAATTTAGCTAAGTTCCTCGAATACTTTATCTAAGTAGGTTTTTATAGTAGATATAATACTACGTACCTTCTTTAGGACCGCTTAAGAGATTATCTTAAAGTTATCTATAATTAGAAAGCTTATTAGTAGGTCGTCGTCCGGATTTTTACTAATTTTAGTAGCCTCGCTAAAACGTATTACGATACTAGGGTTATACCTAAAACTCGGACCGTCCGAGAGTTCTTAATTAGTTTTAACTACGAGCTACCTCTTTCCGAGTTTATTAATACCGGAAGTAATAAAGAAGCCGCCGATAGAAAGATCTAAGGTATCGTATAGGGTAGCTTAATATCCTATTAATTCGCTAACTTTTTGCGATAATAGAGAATTTTAAGTTATATTATTATATTAAGTATTATAAGTATATTATATTAGCTAGCTTAGGTAACGGAGGTTATGTTACCTTTTTGTAACCTTATAGCGCCTATACGACGGGCTTAAGCCTCTTAAAGTCTTTACCTTTTCCGGTAAATTTCTTAACCCTAGTAGGCAAATTTAAAGTTAAGGAATTCGACGATATCTTTAAGGTCGAGAAGTTTATACCCCGCGTTCCTCGACCGTCCGCGGATAGTACTAGTATAGTTACTTATATAACCGCGACGTCGTTGTTACTACGAATCCCTATAATACTAGTTCCTATTAATATATAGTAAAGAGAGGCTACGATACCAATAACTAAACTACTAATACTAGCTATATAGAGAGATATATAGTTTAATAGATATAAATAGCGCCTAGATAAGTAGCTCTCCTAGGACCCTAAACGCGTAAGAGCGCTTTTACCTAAGAAACTCTACCTTAAATACTTCCTAGCCTAATACGAGAAGACTAAGTATAGATACTAGTATTATTGTAAGTATAGAAATATAAGTACGCTTAACGATAGCGATAAGCGAGCCTTACCCTAGATCGCGAGGTAGAGACTATATTTTAATAGCTTATATTATAAAGATAGAAATTGTCTTTTTAGTTACGAGTATATTTACGGCGATCGATACAATTTCGGTAGCGACTATAAATTTAGTTAGGAAATATACTATATCGATAAGGAAGGTACGCATTTTGTTTAACGTATCTACTAAGGGGAAAGAGGTAGTTATATTCCGTTAGTAGTAAGAGCGATATTACTTA
>JAABUL010002247.1_pt1 | contig 32676 bp, 14 predicted proteins | sample 5559151 | NCBI WGS metagenome assembly JAABUL01 (sample SAMN10711876, study PRJNA513368) | rock metagenome | isolation source: Antarctica rocks | place: Antarctica: Victoria Land, Pudding Butte sud | reverse complement strand
TCTAGTAGCTAGTTTAGCTAATTCTACTACTACTAGGCTTGATTATATAGTCGTTAGAGTATGTCTATAAGTTGGTTTAGCCTAGCGCGGGTTACGTAATCTCCCTACTACGCGCGTAGCTAGCGCTACTCTAGTTAGATGTTGTTAACGTCTTTCTATAGTTCTCGTTATTCTACGTATAGGTCGTTTAGCTCATCTTCGATTTCCTCGAGCTATTCCTCTAACGTTATTCGTTCGAGTACGTTGATTTCTATTACTAGTCGTCCTTTCTTCTTACGTTGTTCTAGTACTTAGTAGTTGTTAGATATGTCTGTTTCGTAGAAGAATCGCTCCTTACGTACTTATTCTACTAGGAAGGCGATTCCTTCCCTAAACCGTTATAACTTTTCCTATCTACTTTCCTTTAGCTAACGTTATTACTCCTAAGCTTCTTTGTTATCTAATATAGGAGTCGTCCCCTTAAGTACGTTGATTTCTATAGTAGGTTTATGTTTCGGAAGCTAGGGGTATATAGCTTTCTTAAGCTATTTGTACTCCTCCTTCTCTAAATCTATTATAGGCTATCTAGTTTGATTTATTTCTTCTAGTTAGTCGAAATCCTCGGATACCTATTAGTTCTTTCCTAATCCTACATACTACCTAAAGGGCGGGTATCGGCGATAGATAGCGTAATTTAGTTCCGCGATCTATAGCTCTATAAGATTATTATACCCCTCTTAACTATTTGTCGAGAACGTAGCCGTATCCTAAGTCTTATTAGTAGGAGACTCATTTTCCTATTTAATTATTACGTTGATCTACTACTATAGCCGTACCTTTAGTCTATAGTAGTTACGTATATAATGTCCTTTCTTATAATAGTTATAGTACTCGTCGGCTTTTCCGTCTTTCTTACCCTAAGGCCTTCCTTTACCTCTAGCTTTCCTAAACGATCCCTTCTTAGCTACTCGTTAGGTAGCGTCGATTTCTATAGCGTTAGGGTCGCGTCGTTTGTTCCCTCTAGACTAGCTAGTTAGAACATAGCTAGTACGTCCGCGTCCTTAACCTATGTATCGTTTTTCTATAGCTCTCTCGTAGAGACAGTTATTAATATTAATCGACGATTTAATAAGCGTGTCTAAGTTCGTAGTTTCGTTCTTTCCCGTACGCACTAGTTCGTCCTTTACGTTATCCTTAAGACCTTTATAGTATATAACGTATAAGGCGTCGTCGTCCTACTTAGTCTTATTAGAATATTCCTTGAACTTAGCTATATACTAGGATGCTAATGTTCGCTAAACGATGTCCTAAACGATTTAGATTATAACCTTCTTCTCGTTACTAAACCCGTAGATTGTTTTCATCTTATTATAGAATCTAACGAAGTTGGAAAAGATTCTACTCTCGTCCTTCTAGTACATAATGAAGTCCTTAGTCCTTAGTCTCATCTAGTACTAAGCTTCCCCTTAGAGATACATCGTCGCGATAAGGTATCTCTTCTTATAGGAGCTAACTCCGTCTAACTTAAAGTAAAGTAAGAGTTAGTTAATCTAGTTATCTAGCTTGTTACGGTCTCTATAGAAGAAGTCTACCTTAGTCTTACTATTAGTCCTACGATTAGTCGTTAGAGCTATACTCTCGTCTCTATAGCCTAAGCCTTATATACTACTAGTAGTACTTATTCTAAGGGTGTTCAGAGTGTTGCGATCCTATAAGGTAGTAGTATTACGTAAGTACTTCTTTAAAGAGTAGGTAGTAGTAGGTGTTTAGGTAAGATAACTCGAATATATTATGAATAGTTGTAGACCTTTTAGTAAGATTATAATATAAGTTGAACATAAGTATGTTATAGACATCCTTAGTTCCTATATACTAAATAAGTGTTACTAGCTTACTAGGCTCGCGACGAGCTAGTCGAGTAGTACTTACTATCTCGCTATTAAGTAGTCGAGTAGCGTTACGTAGTTCCTACATTGTCTTGCTTACTTAGCGTCGAGACATATACGTACCTATGCGCCCTTTCCTCTAATTACCTGTATTCTAGTATCTACCCGTAACATAGAGGTAGCTAATAGTATATTAAGGCCTTAGTAGTAGATATACTTATAGTAGATATAACGATAAAGATTTAGTTATAGTATAATTTACTTTAGAAGGTTAGAGACAACTAGGAGGTCCTTTAAAGATATATTAGTCTTATTAAGATTATATACCTAATATAGCTTCTTCTTAGTATCTAATATAGGCTTTAATAACTTAAGACTAAGAGTACGCTAGGCCTTTACTATTAAGTTAGGGTTACTAAGGAGGCTTAGGTTTAGAGCTTAAGGAGAGGACTACTAAGAGGCTAGCTCTATACTAGAGAGGTTACGAGTCTCTAGCGTTAGAAGATTAGTAAAAGATTAAGAACTATCTCTAATACCTATACGCTAGCTACTATAAGTTATAGTATATAGCGTACTAAGACGACTATATAGGTATTCTATTATAGATATATTAATTAGTATAAAGCTAAAAGGATAGTAGTTTATATTTAAGACGCTCGTATTAAGCCTAGCTATAATAATTAGTAGGTACGATATAGGAGTAGCTAAGGAACTTCCTAAGAATACTACTATAACGGTTATTAGGCGGAGTAGAGCTATAATTATTTTAAGATTAACGCTTACTAGATAGAAGTATTATTCTCTTACTACTAGAGCTACTAGGCGTATTACTACTAAATATAATAAAGTAATAATAGATAAATAAGAAGGTTAAAGGGCTTTAAAGGCCTATAGTAATAAAGATATAAGGTAGAAGGTTAAAGGAGTAAACGAAGCTCTAATATAGCTCTACTTATATAATACTACTACTAGAGCGATACTAAAAGGCCCTTATAACGCTATAGTAATACCGTAGAAACTAGGTAACTCCGCTATTAGTTATATATTCCTACTACTACTAAACGGTATATATACTTAGTATATAAAGATCGCTACTCTAGTAATATACTACCGTAATAAGTAAGCGCGTAACTAGCGCTATAGCGCTATAGTACCTACTAGAACTACGTATTACTAGCTCTAAGGATAAAGCCTTAAAAGGGAGGAATAGTTATTAAAGAAGCCTATATATAATAAGCTAGCTCCGCTAGCCTACTAGTACTACGTTAGGGACTAACTACTATATAAGCTCTACTTCTCTATAATTATCTCTTCTTCTTAGATATTCGTAGTTACTTAAAACTACTACTTACTCGTATTAATACTATCTATTTATAACTCTCTTTATACTATATAACTTCTAAAAGCCTATCTATAAGGTATTTACTAGTATAGCGGTTAATATAGGTAGTAACGCTTTTTAGGAAATAGCTCTTACTATTAGTAATAGCTAGGTAGTTAATAATAGACTTATTCCTTAAGTTAGTCTAGCTATTAGATACTAGGCTTCTATTAACTATACTAGTAACGGTTATATCCTACTTATCTTTCTTAGTATTATAGAGCTTATTAAAAAGGTCGTTACTAAGTTTATAGCGTAAGGGAGGTTTAAAGAAGAGTTTAAGAGCCTTAACAAAGTACTAAAAGGCTAGGTAGCTTATTATTATTAGAGAAAGGCTAGCTTAGTAGATCTAATTAGTATAGAGCTACTCTATATATATATACTTATATATATTAAGAGAATTAAAGGGAGTAGAGGTCCTTAGTTATTTAGCTAGTACTATAGATACTAGTATTATAACTATAGGTAATATAAATCTAAATAGAAGGCTTTTATAGCCTTAAAGGTACTTTAAGAGCCTATTAAGACTCTTAGAGTTCTATTAAGTATAGTAGTATCTATAAATAACCTTTAGATACTATTTACTATTCCTCTTAAGGTAATAGACGTATTACTAAAGGTTATATATTAGTAGAATAATAGTAATTTATAAATAATAAGATAAGACGATAGAATATTAGTACCTTTAATAGCTTTAGAGCTCTTAAAGTACTAAATAATACGCTACGTAACTATACTTAGTACTAAGAGTTACTATAACCGTAAAACCGGCCTTTAAAATTTATAAGTTATAGGTACTAGTTATAGTAATATAACTATTATAGTTACGGTAGCTATATCCCTACTCGTAGTATCTACGACCTATCCGAGATAGGAAGAAGGAATAGTGATAAATTGTCGATATAGTACCCGATGTAGCTAAAACTACGCCCGCTATAGTCTATAGCACGTGTAAGGGGCGTCGTACGGCGCTTAAACCGCGTAGCATCGCAAAGCATCCTCTACGGTAACAACTTTAACACCCTCGCTGTACGCGCCTTTAGCACATAGCAAACCCTGTCTTCTGATTCAACCTGCCACTGCATACCGCTCGGTCTCGTATGGAATGGAGGAGACCAGACGGCCGCAGCGTTTTTCGCCGCCGGAAAAGCAATGCAGATCACTTTAGGGACAAAGACACCGACTCGACCTTCCCCGAATCGTACTCTCTCCTCTGCATATCAAGGTCGCCTTCGTTGGAGCGGGCAGATGCTGAACAGGATTTGGAGACTGGCGGATCCGAAAATCCTCATCGCCCTCCAGTTGACATAAAGCTAGGTATGGAACTATGCTTCGGTTTTGCTTCGCACAACGCTCATAACCAGCAGATTCTAGTCGACTTCAGGACACAGACCTGCGTCTCATGGGAGAAATGCTGGCCGTCGTCCTCGATAGATTCGCTCACCGCAGTTCGGAGGCTAACGATCAACTCGAAATGATGCGGGCTCAGAACGCAGCACAGAGGGCAGAAATCAAGGCGCTGACGGAACGAATGCGAAGACTAGAGGCTTTACAATTGCCAGCGCCTCTTGCTCCTCAACTTTATGCCGACAGACACACTCAGGCGCCGCCCTTGACGCACCAGATGCGTTCAGCGCATGTTAATAGGCCACATGCGGAAGAAGCAGTCATCGAGGATGGACGTGTAATCAAGATGAGGACAGGAGGGCGCCCCAGACAGCTTTGGACAGGTCCAGGGGCCAACTCGGCACACGACGTACGATCTGCTTTGGAAAACTCTGGCCCCGAGCGAGCATACACGCACACCCCTCTACCTCTACAACGACCGCGACGTCCCGCCTCTCCGAAGCCTCCTCCTGCCAGGCGCCCACGCTTTCCAATGATCGACGCACCTCCGCTTCCCCACGGCAGAGGAGTAGGGCCACTTCCACTTTCGTCAAAGACATATTGAGAACAGGCGAGGGTATGTACTCGATAATGTCTACAGGCTGCTTTTCCACTTGAGTAATATTACTGCGGTGTGTGTCCTTGAATGTATTGAAGGGGGCCTGTTTGCGTGCTTTCACTCCTAGTAACGAGGAGATTGCTGTCGTCTGTAACACTAAAGCTTAACAAAGCTTCGGCTCTTCCCATTCGAATCGCAGCTTCACAGCTGCTCCCTGAGGCCTTCGGTACTCACAAAGTAAACTGCAGAGTTTGCGACAAAAATTCGAAATTGTGTCTTAAGTCAAGGGACCTACGCCTGATCTGGCTGCCTCCTGGCTCCAGCGTCGGCACGCATACCTAGATACAAAGGGCCTCGTTTTAGATTTGCAAATCCGTTGTTCAAACCATCAGATCCCTCGATAAGCTTTCAGAGACACCCTGAGATGTGGTCTTAGAGCAGGTCCGGGTCGCATAGATCGTGTTATGTGGATTGCAGATGTTGCATTAGCGCACCCACGGTCCAGAACCCCATTTTCAAGAGTGAAGCCACTGAAGCTTCACCTCGCAAGTACGACACTCCATTCCCCTGCAGTGCCAAGTCGCGGGCTCCTTCCGGTCTGCAGGCCGTACCAGAAAAGACGAACAACTATTTGCCTAAAGCTGCTAGACGCTCGCTTAAGAAACTTAAACCAACATGCGATCGCAGCGAATCCTCACAAAGTCCACCGAAACTGATTTGGCTGCACGTTAGCTACAGATACATCGAGCATGTCCGGGCGATACAGGAGATCCGCGGACAACAGTGGAGACAAAGCTTTCGGATGTGTCAAAAGTGTGCATACATGCGACCACGAAAGTCTTACCTCTTTGGTGTTTGAACATCATCTGTGAGCAGTTCAGCTCTTGCTGCAGAGATGCCTTCGTCTCGCGATCTAGCTCCTGGACCTGCATTGGCTCTCAGCACTTTCCTTTGCCAATCCCTTTCAGTATTGGTCTTGCAAGCATGCGATTGGCTGGAACCTGATCAATTTGGAATCGAAATATCTGGTTTCTGACGCAGACACAGGAGACATCAGGACATTGTTCCTATCTTTGCACGCTCTCGAAGCAGTAAAGCAAGTCGTGATCGTCCTGCGAGAGTGGCACAAGCTGAGACCACGTCTCAGCCTGAGTCTAATAAGAAAGCACCGGGTGCCACGGTATCTCCTACAGCAATGCACCTTTGATCCCAACACCCTGGATACGCTTTTTCTGAATCATGGGCCTGATGTATCTGCACGCAAGTGCAGATGAGGAAGCGGCCTCAAGCTTGGACGTGCAAAAGCTTACTGCCTGTTGCTGCGAAAGGTTGAGAAAGGCGTGCGTAGAACACAGCTCTTTATGATTCGTTGCGAGTCTGCTCAACCTGTTCTGCAGAATTCATAAGCTCCATGCTATCTTTGCGCGCCGAAACGAAAACCATAGTAAGTACTCAATAACAAACTTTGGCATCCCTAATGCGCTGATACAGACTATAGTTGATCGATTTTGCGAGGCAGACTTGGAGATACCGAAGGTTGCACCACGAATACGGTCAGCTGCATCATCTGATGGCTCTGCGCGTCACTGATGAAGGAACAGGCTGAGTACCTTATCCGTCAAAAAGCTTTCCTGCAGTGGCATTGCACAAGGTAGCTTCACATCGGAACTTCTGCAAGCTTTAAGCGTTGCAGAACAGACAGAATTTCATAGCAAAGCGATGACAGAGGACTTTGATCGCGACTGCATCCTTGAGGAGGACGATTCGAGCGAATGGAAGGAAGGGAATACTTCTGAAAGCCAGGGTGAGCGAGATCCGGCAGAACGTGCCCCATACTCCTGGACGACGAATGCACTCGTGACCAAGTCCGCTCGTCCTTGCAGCGGACGGATCAAGCTGCAGCATCCAGCGCTTCGAGGCGTAGTTGTGGCAAGAGCCAGCACGTTCTCCGCACCGGGGCCGCCACCCAACCGGCCACTGCCTCCATTGCCGCCTGGCAAGCCACGGTCGAGATGATTAGTGGGAGGGAGCTTGGAGGAGTCGTTGCGATAAGTAGCAGTGACCTTCTCCGCAGTGGATCATTTGGGTTAAGGAAAGAATCTGTCATTTGCCTTTGTAGCTACAAGACTCATCAGTGTTAGCTGCAAGATTCACCTATTTCGTCCAGACGAGTATATCTCTTGATCGAAGTCCACAAAGCCCTTGTTCTTTCTCTCCACGCGTCAAGACAGTTTGCGCAACCGATGATGGATATTAGAAATCTGGTAAGTCATAGTGGCAAACCAGAGATTTTCGCGCTTACACTCGCAAGCCACAACACGGGGTTCGACTGGCGGAGGAACAACTTTGATTGCGAAGTACTTTTTCAGTTGCTGCAGGCTGGTCGTCATTTGGTACGCCGGTCAATCCTGGACTGACGTCCTCCTGCACGGACAATTGACCCTAGATGTATATCAACACTCACATTCGATGATATGGGTATAGAACATCGAGGACTCTGTAGTCTCCCATCTCTTGGAACGCCTCAGCGTACATGTCACCACAGATTGACAAAAGATCGAGAGCAAATATGTGCTCCACAGACAAACAAGGCCTTGGTGGGTGTGTCGACCTCACCAGTCGCTTTTTGGACGAACACGAATTATTCGACACCTTCGAGCCCCCGCCTCACTACGAAGTCTCCGTTCGATGCGACGGGGACTCGACAGCAATGCTACACAACAGCCAGACCACGCAGAGGCTGAACAGATTTGCCCGAGGCAAGATCGCATCAGAACGACGGCGGTCCTGCAAGCCAGCAGCCTTTCCCAACAAGGCGCCTTCGCCCCCGAGGTGCGGGAAATCTCGCACACACAGCCGCGGATGGAGAGAGAAGAGCGTAGCCGCTATGCAAGCCTGCGGGGAGGCGGTCCGAGAATACTGGAAGCCCACGGTCCGAGCGGACCGAGTGGGTCATGAAAGCACAAAGTCAGGCCCGCAGTGGAGCAACGGGATCCATCGAATAAGCCAGGCGGCTAGTTGTTAAGGTGACTGTACGGTCGACGCAAGTGCAAGATAGATGTTGAGCATGCAAACACCATTCTGTGGAGCTTTTTGCGTTCGCGCCCTAAAAGTACGTGCGTCGGTTTCCTTTTTCAGAATGCGCTTGTGCCAGCTTGCAAGCAGGGGAACGTAAGGCCCGGCCCAGCTGGAGAGTGTCTTCCTAATTGGGCCGCTGAAGATATACACAAAGCACACCTCGTCTTTTCGCGGCTTCATATTTCATAGGTTCTGTCAAAACCCCAGCATCATGGAGTCAAAGCTTCCTCTTGCCCGTCGTTCGAGGCCAACGAGCTACTCCATACAAGAACTCGAGCCAGACAGTCGCCAGCTCACGTACGAGGACATGTTCACGGCGCTCGTGCCTGAACCGGCGAAACGCAAGGGCACACCTAAGAAGCCACGAGTATCTGTACGGCCGTCGTTATCTGGGCAAGCCTACCTCGATCAGGTTCTGTTTCAAAGTCGGACGAAACCTTTGCCACCATTGCCTGTGGACAGGAAGTTGGATGATTCGGACAAGTCAGAGAGGGGCAAGAAGTTTGACCTCACATTTTGTAGGAATGCTCTTCGTCGTTGGAAACAGCTCAAGACTGTCGGCGAGTCTTTCCCAAAAGCAGTAGAAAAACGCCAGCGGTATTCCCACCACATGCCGCAATGACTTGTTCAATGCTGATAAAAGTAATCAGCGATTCAAGTATCGAATCTTCAGCATCGAAGGCCAGCGATATTCCAAAGAAAGACATCAAACGACCTTGCCGTTACTGCGCACAGCCATACAAAATGACGCCCTGGTCGACAAAAAGCACGAGCGCAGCTAATTGCCGGTCGTTGATGTACGGTGACCTAGCCGAGATCCCCACAATGCAGCGGAATCCTTTAGGCTCACGTACCACTTCCCCTGGCCGCAGCAAGGAGACGGCCTCAAAAAAGTCAGATGTCGAGATGTTCCCAAGACGAGGGGAAGACAGAATGCCTCCCAAGACCTCGAAAACGAATCGCCTGAAGCTTGAAGGCTCTGACGGGAAGAACGAAGTGACTCGGGAGCAGTGGGAGTTTTTGTGGAATCAGTACCAGCAGTTGTCGAGAGTGTTGCAAGAGGCTTTGAAGCAGAGGACTGCCGAATTGGCTTAGAAGCGTTGCTGTATCCATAATGCGCAAATTGATCTGAGCACGTGTAAAGTCAACTTGCCCTAAAGTCGGGCACGACTGCATCAGACGCGTATATTGTCTACCGCTCTGACGGCGTCTAGTGGAGACAAGAACGCTGGACTACCTTGCGGCGCATTGCATGTTGCGACAATGACAGACCACCTGTCCCTACCAGTTCCCACTCAATGCTGACATCACAGTGAAACTCAGTCAACGACACTTCGCTTCGAAGCGTCAATGGACATTCGGGCAGACGATTATCGTTACCATGCCCGGACTGCGTCTGTGCTGAGTATTGCGTTGCGTTGCGCAATGCGCACGGCGAGATTGCTGGGCGACCAACGAATGTGTGGGTGCATTTGCAGCTGAGGCAGGAGGTTCTTCGAAGCTACGCCTTCGGTGCGAAGGTTTTCGTGGCCTTCTGCTGGGGTCTGGTGCCGTCGGGCGAAGATACCAGCATGGCTTAGGGAAAATGCGGTTTTACCACTGCTCACAAGACGCATCTTGGCGTCATCTATTTCCCTTGAGTCGACTGTGTTGCCATGGTCGCGAGTAGAGGCCCATGAGATGCAATATTGGTCTAGAGTAGCTCATTGTCGCCACGGCCACACTGACGGTCCCTTGGACGCAAACACACCGAAACCATTTATACTGCGTTGTCGAAGTGCGTGGCAGATAGTTTCTCAAGCACATCATTTCCATCACCTCAGTACTACTCTGGGCTCTTCTGTCATATCGCCTCTCTTCGCTCTACAAAGCAGGTCAACAAAACTTTCTGCCCGTACACGATTCTCTCCAAGAGACCCTCGAAGCCAGAGCAAACGAGTTCCCTTCTGGTGTAAAAGCAGCCAGAATTAGGTGTCCAGCCAGCAGAACAAAGCTTGAAACCTGTCCCATAATTCCGCTAAGTCTTACCATCTCCCCATCATCATGCTGAAGTGGCTAACCATGCTTTGCTCCTTCGCAGCAATAAGTTCTGCCGCACCAACAGAGCTCCATAGGCTGGCGCAGCATCGATCCATCAGGCCATTCTCTCATCCAGGAAGCACCCATTCGACCGGACTTTGCATAACGTCAGCAGGATTGAACGGGACCACTGTCAGCGCGGCGGAGTACAGTTCCAATTGGGCCGGAGCTGTGGCAACGGACCAGAATGTGACCAGCGTGAGCGGAGTATTTACAGTCCCTCGCACCCGAGTGCCTTCAGAAAGCTCGAGAGACGTCCAGTATGGCGCGGCGGCCTGGGTAGGAATCGACGGGTGGACCTGCGGAAGTGGTAAGTCGCCTCCATCATCCTTTACGAGCTCAAGTTAATGGAACGACTCCAGCGATCCTGCAAACTGGCGTAACCATGACGGTTCGAAATGGTCAAGCGACGTATTCGGCATGGTACGAGTGGTTTCCGGATTACATGCGTACCTTCTCGTCGCTCAAAGTCATCCCGGGCGACGAGATCAAGGCAACGGTGGAGGCACGGAGTAGGACCAGCGGGACGGCCACTGTGGAAAACCTCACAACCGGCAAGAAGGCTCAACACACTTGGCGCGACGCATCAGACCTTGGGGAGCTATGCCAGACCAATGCGGAGTGGATTGTAGAGGATTTCAGCGTGGGAGGGAAGCTGATTCCGTTCGCGGACTTTGGTCGTGTGCGGTTTGAGAATGCATCGTACGTTGCGGTCGGTCAGACTCACGGGGTGCGAGGAGCGATGGAGGTCAACATCGCGCATGACAACGACGTGCTGGCACGATGTCGCAAGGAGGGACGGTCAGCGGTCGAATGCACGTACGAAGGCTGAAGCACACCGGCGGCGTGTCTCGAATGCATGGTAACGAAATAATAAGTAGCGTGTCTGCTTCTCCTCCCAAAACTGGAAAGTGCTCGACAACCTCGCTCCCTACGTCCGACTGTTGGCCTCCAAGCCTAATCCTCCGAATTTTGGAACCGGCCTCAGTAATTATAAGCATCCTCGTCGCATTTTTCAGAATCGCGCTAAAAGCGGAGCAGAAAAGGCGACTACCCCTCCTCTTTAACAAATCTACTGTATATTAGCCCAAAGATTTAGTAAGCGCTCGTTCTATCGTAGTTACATACTTTTATAACTTTTAAGGGTTGGAAAGCAGACTTATAGTGAAGACCCTCGGTTCCGAGATCGAGTGCTCCATTATTTGGGATGCGATTCTTGAAACGGATTGTACCAACGAGCGGGCTGGACGTGCGTAAGGTTGGTGGGACCGGCGCGGCGCAAGCACCGATCAACCGCGGGGAACGTTCCCGCCCGAGCGACATGCATCTCTCGACGACCAATTTCTCTATTGCGTCAGTGCACCAGCACCGTACGTGCCCAAACAAGGTATTGTAGCCAACTTCGCCCCCTCGAAACGTAGATTGATCATGTCGCGATCTAGTAACGGTGTTCCCTGGGAAGTGGCGCGCACCGGGAACGGGCGCAGTCTACGACTTTGTGATTACGATTGCAGTACTTGTATTATCCCCCGCGTTGAGCGCATTGTGCTTGCATACTGCGCCAGTTCCCGATGTGCGCCACTTCCCAGTGAGTTATGCTATATATGCGCTGCGTTGGTGCACCAGGTCGACGTCTACTTCGTTCCTCGGATTGTGCACTGTTCTGGAAACTGCCAAACGTCCAACTACTCTTCTTCTCTTGGATTCAGACTTGATCTCGTATACACCTCACAAACAGCATCATGTCATCGCACGACTATATCGGCGACCGCGCTATTGCCGCCACGGTCTTCGGCTTGCTCCTCCCTGTCAGCGCTATGTCAGTGCGAACTTAGGTAAACTCTCGGACGGAGGCTTCGTTGAGGTTACGCCCAGAAGATCTCTTTGCCCGAGCCGCTTTGGTAGGCTCGACACTACATCATCCATCCTCGACTGATGCCTAACTGCTTGAGCAGGTGTTCAAAGTCGCCATAGACATCTGCGGCATCATCCGTGAGTGCCAGCCAACCCTCGACCGCTGAGTGTGTGATGGCGTGATTGACAGCAACAGTCTTGCGGAACAGTCTCGGCTCGCACATAACCACAGTGCCGCAAGCTCATCTCGTCACTTTTGCCAAGGTACCACATGATCGAGTTGCTATAGAGCCGCTTTAACATGCTTGCAGACCCAATACTCCGGCAACTATCTCTACACCGCATGCATTGGGTGCGTCAAGTTCTCGATACTTTTCCAATACCTTCGCATTCTCGGACCCACGGCAGGCACTTATTCTCAATGGCAGGTGAGGGCCCTCATGGCTCTGGTAGCCGCTTGGTGTCTGATCATCTTTATGCTGTCCGTCACCCTTTGCATCCCTCTGGACAAATTCTGGAATCTACAGAAGCCGGGCGGATGCCTGGAAATCAAAGCGTTCTACTACGGCATGCAGATACCCAACATCCTCACAGACTTTTTTATCGTCGTCTGTCCGGTTCACGAGGTGTACCACCGATACCCCAGCCATGTCCACAACAGTCGGCGCACCAAATCGTCCATGAAGGCTGCCATTGGCATGATGTTCGTCTTGGGTTTCCTGTGGGTTGATGCGGTACGCATGGCGGAAGATGTAGTCTCAACTGACGGAAACTATCAGAACTTTCGTTTTCGACATTATTCGACACGTTGTGTGGCTCCGACTCGATCCTACCAATCCTGACACAACCTGCAAGTCCCACCATTCTCGCAATAGATTGCAAAGCTGATGTTCTTGCCCTTCAGATAACTTAGTCGACCCAGCCGTCTGGACAACCATCGAACCCGCTGTCGCCATCGTCGCAATCTGCCTGCCTTCATTCAGGAAGGCGCACCTGATGCTGAGAAAACATGTGAAGCTTTCTAACCAAGGTGAAGAATTGGAAGCGACTACAGCGGTGGATCAGGAGTCACAAACAAAATCAGTAGCTGTGCAAAGTGGGTGATCCCGCTCACGTGCACGAATTTTGCATGTATGTCGGAATTTAAGGCAAGCGGATATCTTCGAGGACATTCCAAAACGTTTGTTGTAATACAATGACCACTTTTTCCGACCATCAACACTGCGCAGCTACAAAGTCGATGTACATCAAAGAAGATGAACAATGACACCCACAGTTGCTCATTTCGCGACTGGACAAACGCTGCTTTCCGGTGTGCGCTTAGTGCGGGCCGAAATGCATATTGTGACTGTGACTCAACCCGCGCCCATCGTAGTAACCCCCTCCAAGTGGCATGAGTGGGTAATCGATCCCGCCATTCCCATATGGCCGTTCGGCAAAGTCCTTGTTATGCTTCATCATCATCAGCGGTCGCGGTGTCTGAGCTGCGAACAAGTCGTTGTCCCGGCTACCGTCTCCCGACTTCATATCCTCCGAAATGTGCGGCTCGTCTTGCATTGATAGGTTCGATCTGAGTAAATGCTCAGTCTTCGGGATAAACAAATCGTCGGGTTGCGTTTGACGTCCCTCGACCATGTCAAGGGCTTGCTTCACGGAATTGAGGTCGCTCTGAAACTCGGCACAAAACGTCTGCAACTCGAGGCGCATTGCGAGAAGGTCTTTGCCTATGTTGCGTAGCCGGATGGAGAGTTTCCTTTCAAAATCTTCTGCGTCGCCGCGTCGATGATGGAGCAGAGACATATTGAGGGGCAAAGCAAAAGGCCAAAGACGATAGTAAGATGCAGAGCCGCTGTATAGTAGCAGTTTCTACTGACGCAAGTAGATATCCACCGGTTCAAGTGTATATATTAGCTTTGTAGTGACCATAGTGTATGCGCAGGGATCGGACTGTGCTTTCAATGAGCGCTGCAATAAAGAAGGTGCTAGGCAAGGACCACAGAGTGAGCCAGCTTACCCATGTGTGTACATTGCACAGTGAGACAATGCGCAAGCTTCTCGCAAATCAGCATCATATATTAAAGACTCTCGAACGTTACGGCTACCACGGAATGACGGCAGCGCGGCCTCGAATAGGTAGGATCAAAGCGCATGAGCACCAATTACGGCTGTGAAGGCATTGCATCTTAGGATCACTCTTGCCACGAACCGTCATTCCAGAGGTGAGCTGAATCGGCGAAATGCTACGGCTGATCTGCTCATGCAGGTCTCATTTGTTGGTGTGCGATACAGGATTCTTCGGTGGTTGGATTGATCATCCGCCTTACTCGAAGGCTCGCGGCAGCAGCACGGCCGCAGACCTTGAATGTCCACGTCTTCAGTATGACTATCCAAACAAGACCCTTTGAAGAAATGGCACCGTCCGGCTATAGGATTGAAGCTTACACGTGCTGAAAAGTAGTATACACTTGCCACGCGTCACCGAAACTGGTGGACCTTGCGAGGCCAAAATCAACGCCCATGATGACCATTTTCTCATGGATGATGTCCGATCTATGCATGCTTCCCATGATTATGGATGGGAAGTAATCATTGTAACTGTTGTGCCAAAAATGCCGACGTCGCCGGTCGCTGGTGCGGTTCCTTGCCTCCGCCCCTCATTCATGCGAGTCCACGTAAGCTTCTGACCTCGTCGTCGTCCGACCATAGATGATTCAACAGGCTCCGAGTGCCAGGCGCCAGCCCTTCGAGACGATGATCCACTATCGCTTCAGCCTTGGACCAAATGCCCAGACCCTTTCGGGTGGCGACATCCTGCTGCAGGCTTGTCACTTCTAAGGCAAAGGAGATGGCGACATACTCCGCTATGCCCAACTTGAGCAGAATGCCTTCGACGTCCATGCGCTGCCCGAGCGTCATGCTTCGCAGCCGGGACTTCGCTTTGGTGTAAATATCATTTGGCCGATCGGAGCACAGGATTAGTTTAGGACTCACACGGCTAAGGTTGAGGCTCCAAAGAGATCGCACCTCCTCGCATTCGGAGAGGACATTGAGGCAGGCGGACGATGAACCTGAACATAGCCGGCCTCGTTTCTCCTGGTACTTCACCCACCTCTCCTGCACGACTGTTAGCGATCCGTAGAAAAGGGGTGCGCTTAGCGCGACTGCATCAAACCCACCAGCACGCTACTGACGTTGGGCCATAACGATTGTTTGGGCGTTCGTGGACTGAGCTGTTGGCTGAGTGGGCGCTCGATAGGCGATGAAGGCTGCCATGGTGGTGTGTTGAGGCTGAATTGGCCGAGTGCAGGGTCGCTATGTGATTGCTTGCTGCTCACCGACAGCGCGTGTCTTTCAATGGGGTCTGGGTCATCGAAACGGAGCGCCTCGGGGTTGCACTTTGCGGTACGAACGGGGTTACGTCTCTGACGCAACTCACCCGCGGAGTGCAACGTACTCGAATTGCTCGGGACGTGCTGGGCATGTTCAATGTTGTAAATGTCGGAAATAGGATCACATTGTTCGTTGAGGGCTGTGAAGTCGAAATCGAACGGATCGCTTTCTTGGAAGCCGCTATCAAAAGACCCAAAGGGTCGCGCGACGTGGTGCTGCGGCTGGTGGTGATTGCTCTGACTTCCGTGGTAGATGAAATTGGGCTCTTTAAATTCACTGCGCAGCGAGAAGCAATCATGAAAGTCATTGCCGAAGGTTTCTGAGTGTTCGGGAGTCCGATGCCTTGTGTGACTGACAGACGTGGCGAGAGCTTGTCCGGGGTCATCCCACGGTGTCCACACGGCCATTGAGGCATGAGAAGACGATCCCAGCTGGTCTGGTAGATCGAGCTGAGCCCAGGTGTTGCCGTTTTTGTTCTGGGAGAAATGGAGATCTTGGTTGGCAGTGCGGGATCTGGTCGCGGGCGTATCTGACCTTCCGCGCGAGAACGAGAGCTGCGATGGGTGATGACTTTCGGTCTCTGATGCGCTGGATACGCCAGACTCGTCTTTGCGTGCGTCGGCGTGCGGGAGGGAGCTTGTTCGAGAGACCTTTTCTTGCCGCAGTCGCCGTTTCTTGGTCTCGCTACCCTGCTTGCCGGCGAGTCGTTTGATAAAGCTTCTGTCGGCCTCCGTGCAGGTCTTCTTCTCAGGGTCGTATGCGACGAATCGGTCTGCTCCACGGATTCTGGTCAGTCGTCGCTCGTCGACCTTGGCCGGGTGGCTGGGACATACACTGATCATCACTCGACGGACGCTTGGAACCCATATCTTCTGAGCCTGCACGACCGCAGGGTTGGCGGGGCTCTTCCAGAATGAAGGGGAAGGCAACATCCAAGTTACACAGTGCGGCGAGGAGCGTGGGTATTGACTCGCGAACGGGGAAGACGAGTAGATACAGAAAGCCAGGGCACAAGTCGGACGACGCGTCGGTGGCGCCATCAGCAGGAAGGGATGCCTGTTGCCCGGCTGGAAGTAGGTGCAGTGGTTTCTTGATCAATGGGACCGTTGGCGCCAGCATCCCCAAGCATGCAGGTGATTGGGCCTGTCCGAAGCAACGGAGCTTCAACGATGCAGGTGCGGATGCGTGTCGCGACGGACGATCTCTAGAGCGTGACAAAGGGGAGAGACGGCAAGCGAGACACCAATGCAGGCCTTGGAACGGGCGGGCCATCAGAACCGGGCGCTCGGAACACGATCAAGCGGACCCAACCGGAAGCCTCTCCGGTCCTGCCTCCCTGGGATGAGAGGGTGAGGCACTCCCAGGAGGGCGGGCCATCAGAACCGAGCACTCGGAACGCGATCAAGCGGACCCCGCCCGGGAGCCTCTCCGGTCCTGCCTGCCTGCGATGAGAGGGTGAGGCACTCCCAGGAGGGCGCGCTAGTGACACCAAGCCCCTGCGCCGCGTGAAGAGAGCTTATGTTGTACAGTAGTGTCCCGGACCGATGCGGTCTCCTCCAATTAGCAAGCGGCATCGAGGCGGGGCAAGATGCGTAAAGAGGGGTGATGTTGTACAGTAGTGTCCCGGACCGATGCGGTCTCCTCCAATTAGTAGCGGCATCGAGGCGGGGCAAGATGCGGAAAGAGGGGTGATGTTATACAGTAGTATCCCGGACCGATGCGGTCCCCTCTAATTAGTAAGCGGTATCGAGGCGGGGTAAGATACGCTAATTGACGTAATTCTTATATAATAATCTTAAGCTATAGTAAGCTTAGCTAGAGCTTATAGCTATAGCTACTTACTAGCGTATCTTTATAAATCTAGTATAGCTATAGCTAGGATACTCTATATAACTTCTAATAGATAGTTTAAAGACTAGACGCTTAGTCCCTCTTTTTTTTTTAGCTATACTAGTATACTAGCTTACTAGTAATATTAATATCTATATATCTATATACTTAGTACTAAATAAACTTTACTATCTAAAGGCTTTTATACTATTTACTATTTCTATTTAGTATATAGATATACTAGTAGTATCTAAAAATATAACTTTAGAATATTAGCTTTTCTATATAAACTCTATTAATATACTAAAAGCTAATTTTATTTTAAAAATAGAATTTTAGAAAATAGAATTTTAGCCTAACTAGTAAGAATAGCTATTTAAATATAGATAGTATATAGTAAAAATAATAAAGAAGAAGGATATAGAAGCTATAGAGTTAACTATAATAGACGACTTTAAAGAGATCTTTAAGTATATAATAGACTATAGGATTCTTTACTATAGATAATATAGATATACTATTATCTCTAGTTATATTAAAGCCTATTTTACCTATTACTATAAAGTACTCTCTAAGTCTATATATTAGGCTATACTTCTAATAGTAGTATTTATTTTATAGTTAGTATATAAACTTAGCTATATTATATTTCTATAGCTATAGAATAACTTAGTAGATAGCTTTATAGTTATTACGATTCTATAGAGTTTAGAGTTATATAATTAAGAGTAATTATACTTCTTTAAAGAGTTAGGAGATAATAAAGTAAAGGTAAGGATAATAACTTAATATATATAAATAGTTATAGATCTTTTAGTAAGATTATAATATAAGTTAAATATAAGTATATTAAAGATATTCTTAGTTTCTATATACTTAAGTAAGTATCCTTATCTCGACTATCTTACTATAAAAACGTTAAGTAGTACTTATTATCTTACTATTAAGTAGCTAAGTATTATTACGTAACTTCTATAGTATCTCGCTTAAAGAATAGTAAGATATAAGTAGACGCTAAACGTTTTTATATATCTATTTATAATACTACCTCCTTTTTAGCTTAGCTATCTTAACTAAGCTAAATTATAAGAAGATAAGTATATACTCTAACTCCTTTACTATCTATTATATTATAATCTTTAATAAACTATCTTTTTCTTATATTTAAAATATAAAGACTAAGGCGTTCTACTAAATTATCCTATAAGTACTACTTCCTCTTTAACTATTACTATATAATTATAAATAGTTCTTTAAGAGCTAAATACTTTAAGTATATATATATTAGAAAACTCTATATAAATCTCTCTTAAAGTTCTCTTAATAAAACGCGTAAGAAGTACTAGAAAAAGGTAGATAATAATAAAGAGCTTCTTACTAAGGTTATAGTATAGTTAATATAAAATAAGAAAATCCTTTATTAAGCTACTAAGTATATTTAAAAGAAGGTATAGTATTTAATATTAGTAATAGATACTACTAGTAAACTAGAGTATTCTAATCTAATAAAGAATTATCTTACTATAAACGTAATAGTTAAGCTATCCTCTATAGTATAGTCTATACTAAAGTAGATTAATAATTTTATTAACTTTAGTTCTATTTTATTATAAATTTCTCTTAGGCTATTCTTATAGTTATAATAGATAATTCTTTTAATACTAGTAAAGGAGTTTCTAATAAGCTTATTTAAGGTTATTTTCTAGTTTCTAAGTATTTTTCTTTTCTTTATATTCTTTCTACTTAACTAAGTATTTCTAACTCCTCTTATTTAAGAGTTTTTCTATAGTAAAGATATCTTTTTTCTATACTTTAAAGTAAAAGGTAGTTTATAGCTAAATCTTTAGATTTACTAGTTTTAATATAGATATATAGAATACTAAATATATTCTTACGTTCCTAAGTAAATTAAGTTAGTACTTATTTAGTCCTATCTATAATACTATAAAGAATCTATATAAGATTCCTTAGTAGGTAGTAAGGAATTTAAGCTTAGAGTTAAGAGAGGAGACGTTAATTCTTTAGATTTCTAAGGGTTAATTCTTTAGGAACCTAAGGTAGTATACTTCTAAGACTTAGACTAAGTCTAATTAAGAGTATTTAGAGTAAAGTATATAACTTAGAAAGGTAGGATCTTTAGTTTTATATACGTAGTAAATTCTTAAAGTTAGTAGAAATGTTTTAGCGTTCCTTTATTTTAAGCCTAAGGGTCCTTAGCCTACCTACTTAAAGTAAGCTTAGTAATTACTTAGACTATATTACTCTAAGTAGATTTATTAACTATAGGCTAGTTTCTATCTATATACTCTTAGAACTATTAGAAGTATCTAAATAGAAGGGTTTTAAGGTTTAGAGATTACTTAGGTAGAGTAAGGAGAGTAAGGTAGGTAAGATATTATAGCTATAGAGCTTAAATTACGATAAATTATTACGATATAGCTATACTCTATTTTCTACTTATATAGTATCCCTATTCTACTCTCTATTCTACTATCTATTCTACTCCTATTTTACTCTCTACTTAGCTATTTACTTAATTACTTAGTCTCTTAGGGACTATAAATCTATTTTAGTAAATCTTTACTTAGTATAGCTAGTTTAGAGTACTAGTTTATAAAGGCTATAGGTTTATAGTTCCCTTTAGTTAGGTTAGAACCTACTTAGATACTTATTACTTAGTACTTTTAATAGGAGTAAGGAGAGAGCTAAAGAAGAAGATAGAGAGCTTAAAGTATATAGTATAAAGGCTAAAGAATATATAGTACCTAAAGAAAGAGAAGAAGCCTATTCTAAATTTAAAAGTAATTAGGAACTACTTATAGTACTTAAGTAAGGAATAGATAGTAGAGTATAAGCTTCTAGTTAAGACTAAAAAGAGTATATAGAGATACTATAAGAAAGAGTATAGGTAGGCTAGTAAGAAGAATAAGGATAGAAGCTTAGCTTAAAGAAGAATAAAGGATCTTAGTAAGATATAAACTAAAGAATATAGCTATTAAAGGTTCTTCTACTTTAAAGTATAGAGTAAGCTATTTAAGGTAATAAAGATAGAGATAGTTAGAGCTAGTATTATAGTAGAGAAGAGAGCTATAGTTAAAAAAGCTAAAACTATAAAAGAGGTTCTACTTTAGAATCTAAATAAGCTAAAGTAGAAGAAGAAAGTAAAGAAGAAGATAATAGTAGGTAGATATAGGTTTTAAGCTAACCTATAGCTAGAGTATATAGTTTAGGATAAGTATCTAGCTAGCTTTAAGAGAATAGAGCTAAAGGCTAGTTTATACCTAGCTATTATAAAGAGTAATAGAGAGAGTACTAAGAAGTAGAGTTTAATAAAGGTATATAATACTATAGGTAGGCTAGTATATAGGATAATAGCTATATATAAGCTAGATACTATACTTAGAAGTACTCTTATATAGGTAAATAGGAGGGAGACTAAGGCTAAGAATAATAAGAAGCTATTTTATAGTAGCTAGATAGCTAATACTATAAGAAAGTACTATATAGTCTAGGTAAAGCTACTAAGATATATCTAAAGAACTAATAGCTAGGAGAAGAAGCCTAGCTATTAGCTAAAGGTATATTAAGAATAGTAGCTAGTAGTAGTAAAGGATTTAGCTAGCTAGGATTAGAATAAGTTAAGGAAGAAGTAGAAAAAGAAACTATAGAAAGAGTTAAAGAGAGCTTTAGCTTTATTCTAAGCTACTATACTAGACTACTAACTAGTAAACTATAAGTTCTAAAGTAGTTTAATTAGTAGTCTAACTATATAGAATTTAGATACTAAGGACTATAAATAGTAGAATACTTTAAGCTATACCTTTAAGCTTACTATAGTAGCTATAGTAGGTAAGGCTTTAGTAGTATATATTACTTAGAAGAATAAGTAGGATAATATCTAAAAGAGTCTAAAGTAGAAATTAGAGATAAAAGAGGTAGAGAAGGCTACTAAATAGGTAGTAAAAGAAGTTTAGAAGATAACCTAGTATATATTCTATTTAGCTAAGTTTACTAAGAAATAGACTCCTATAGATAGAATACTCTATATAAAGATATATAGGTTAAAGATAAGGTTTTCTATTAAGAGTTAGGCCTAAGTAAACTAGAAGAATAGATTAGATAAGATTAGTATTAACTATACTAGCTTTACTATAGGAGATCTTAAGAGTATAGTATATAAGCTATATAGAGACTATAAAGAGAGACTAGTAAAGTAGCTAATATTTCTAAACTAGAAAGAGAGTCTCCCTAAACTAGAGATAAGTAGGCTATTTAATAACCTAAGAGAGCTAGTAAAAGAGTAGAGCTTCTTAAATAACCCTAGAAATATAGAGGCTTTAAGTATAGTCCTTAAGAGAAAGTAGTTATAAAAAAGGATACTAAATAAGCTTTAAATAGAGAGGTAGTTTACTATTAGAGATCTAGACTAAGTATAGAGTTAGAAAGATATCTAGTAGAGTAAGAGTAGAGTAAAGGAGTATATAAAATAGGTAAGGCTATTTAAAAAGGAGCTAATTATATTATACTATATAAGTATAAAGGCTCCTACTTATAGAACTAAGATTACTAGTATTTAGTAGGAGAATAGGAAGGATAGTAAAGCTTAAAGAGATATCTTTATTACTAGTAAAGGAGTAGAGCTAGTAACTTTATACTATAAGGAGTTTAGCTATAGTTAGAATATAAAGCTAATCTACTAGTTCTTACCCTAGGAAGTTAGAGAGCTAATAATATACTTTCTATAGTTAGTATAGCTATAAGTAGAGATCTTATAATAGGTATCTAGAAAGGGTAATAAAATACTTAAGGTAGAAGTATACTTTTAAAAGCTAGTATCTAAGGAGATCTAAAGAAGGGATATCTAACTTACGTATTTAGTAGTATTCGAACCTTATTCTACTAAAAATCCCTTCGAATTCTAATAAAATCTTATATTATAGATTTTCTACTATTATTCTCGGAGGAACTCGCTATAAGTCCTTTGCTTTCCTATACAAATTTCGTCTAAGCGTCTAGGGTATTTACTACGAGTTCTTTGCTTTTTAACGACGAGTACTTTGCTCTTTTAATATGCGGGACGTTATAAAAATCATAGGTAGAGACCAAGATGTATAGATCTCCGTATAAGCGAGAGTTTAAGAGCGTACATCTACCTTTACATACTCTAACAAGGGGGGACATTTAGGTAGTTTTATACAAACAAGGCTTAGGGTTATCTAGGCCTTAGGGTTTAGGTCCTTACGTAAGAGGCCGCCCGTCGGTCTCGTAGGCTTTTCTTAAAATACTTCTGTAAAGGTAGGACTAGCTAGTGCGGTACTAAATATAACGCTAGGAACGCTATCTTAAGTATATCTACTTAGGCCAAACGGTACAAACAAACGGGTGCCTGCTTTACCTTAAAGCACCCGAATTAAGAAGCTACGAAGATAGGACGACTAGGTCGTATAGAGCCTAAGCCTATAGTAGAAGCTACTACCGTACGACGGATGAGTCTGCTAGGCACCTAAGGAGTGTTGCCGCTAGACCTAATAACGATATCCGAGGGAAGAGGCTCGTCCGAAAGTCGTGTAGCTATTAGACGTATAATAAGATCGTCTTCTATTAGCTATGCCCGTTCCTCGCGCTTCTTCCGCTCTATATATCGTCTTAGGTCTTTGTCCGCCGGACGTAAGGTCCTCTATTCTTCGGGTATAGACATACTATAACTAGCGTAGAACGACCGCTTACAGAAGAGTCGCTAAGCATCGCTTACGTACTCTCCGACCCTAGTAAAGTGTCCTACCTTAGACTAATAGCTAGTATACTAGCCTAGCTTTCGCCTTAGAACATTCGGCTTAGGAGGGTCTACGATAAGTTAAATAGCTATGTTAACAAGCTACTACGCCTGACGATGAAGGCCGAGATATTAGAAGTAAGTAGAAACGAGGTTCTTTACGTCGGCCCCCCGAAGACTCTATAGAGTAGGATAGTAGTGTAGGAAAACCTCTAAGTACGGCCTTACTCGGACTATACGAGTTTTGTTTAGGAAGATGTATGTAACAAGAACCTAGTACTAAAGTAGTTAGAAATAGTTCCTCCCTAAAGTGTATATACCTACCTAGTCCGGGGCGTATTGTTCTTCGAGTAACGGTTCGTAGGACATAACGATTTAAATTAGCTATGCCTACTAGCTAGGCTGTCCTCTACTCGTCTAACGAAAGTAAATAGACCGAGGATATATATTCTCTTCGGAGGAACTGTTTCGCGTACCCCCTTATCCGTACTATATCGTAACAAACCTTAAAGGTTACGGGACTTCTTATGTCGGTAGCTTTAAGTATTACGGTTTACAGTTCACCTTATAATTCTACTTCCCTACTCTCTAGACTTCATCCTACTACGACTACACTATAAGACTAGCGGATACCCTGGAATTAGACGCGAAAGGTAATAGGAAGAAGAAGGGAAAGAAAGGGAAAAAGGAAAAGAACCGATAGGGCCCCTTAAACTCCGTAGAGAAAGTCGCGCAAGCTGCCTACGAGGGCGGGAAACTTAGTCTCGAAGTATACAACGAAATCATAGGAGCAGATCTAGACGACATCCGAGAAGAGCGTCTCTAGGACAACGTAGTAATCGTTAACGACGAGCTTAGTATACTCGCCCTAAACAACGATTACGACGTGCTATTACTTTGTCCGTCCTTATCTATAACGGTGTCTCTCGTAGAGTCTAATACCGGCTCGTCGTCCGCTACTAGGAACGTATGCCTTTTGGAGAATGGCCCGCTAGAGGATGTCCTACTAGCAGTTCTAGACATTACCTATAAGGCTAGTTGTAAATGCGATGGGCCTACGGGCTATTAGAACACGTCGATCGACGTAGAGGTATAGAATCCTAATAGATGTGCTTTCCTATACTACTTCTCTTATCTAAGGCTCGACCTCGTAGAATATAGCGAAGGTAGCCTCCCGGTCTCGCTAAAGGCATTCGTAGAGGATCCCGAATACATCGTTGTACTAGTTTTATGTAGTACGTGTCAAAAGAAGCTAAAGTATTTCAGGCACGACAAATCGGCTCTCTAGAGCTAGTTCGCAACGTACTTTAGTTAGCTGTATCTTAAGCTAGAAATGATCGAGAAGGGGGATAGGGTATAGGCTACGCGGGTTCTTACCGAGCGTGAAGTACAACTACTTAAGTTAGGCGAAGGTGTAGCGTTTAGGGACGTAGACCGGATCGTCTAGGCTCTCGGAGTTGATAATAGGTTATTAAGCGTAGATATAAAGAGGTATGCCGAAGGCTAGCGCGATAGTCTACGACTACCGTACGTTCGAGGAGGTCTAGCGTCGTCTTAATTACATAGGGAAATGTTCTGTATTAATAGTAGAATATAGAAGATTATGAAAAGCTTAAGTAATATACGTACCTAGCCTTTCATACTCACTTCTATATTCGTCTAGGTAAAGAACGGTCGACGGCCCGTTTAAGGATAGTATAATTAGCTACAACGCTACCTACGAGACTAACTCGTTCCCTATAGGCCGAGACCTTAGCCGGACAGTCGAAAACTAATAGTAGACTTACACGTTAGCCTCTCGCTAGGATAAGTGTCCTATTAGCTAGCGGGGTAGCTCGGTAGGACCTCTAGCCCCGGCGGTGTCCCTAAGCGTATAAGGGCGGAGCGTTGTCCCTACGGTCCTACGTTATAGTAGATACACCGAGTACTATAATGAATGGAACAGTACTAGGCTAGGCGAAGCTAGCGGTATGAAATCGCTATTATCGTATAATTAAGTAGGTCCTATACTAATACTTAGTTAGATCGAGAAGGCGCTTAGGGTAGATTCCTTACGAGATCACCTAGAGCTAAAGAGTGTACTACGATACTAAAGATGCAAAGAGTTTATAAACAAGAGGACGACAAGTTTCGAAAATCCTATTAAAAACGGTAGTCGACCGTATTATAAGTACGCGAATGCTTAGTGTAAGACATTCTTATGTTTCGGCGATATACGCGGTATCTACGCTCGAAACCTATAGTGTGAATACTCGCCTCGTCAACGTAGCTAAGTAGTGTTAGATAGGTAGTAGGATGCGAGTAGGAAGGGACGAGAGGTACACTTTCGATATGCCGTCGGGCGTTACGGTTTTTTCTAGCTCGGTAGAGTGCTAAGGCTCCGCGGTAAGTAGCTCCGTATTGAAGACGTCCTCCGAGTCGGGTTATAGAGGAGGGGAATGTTAATTGCCGTACGATAGGTAGAGGTCGGGGTAGAGGTATACGATTTTATGTTATATCCGCCCTTAAGTAATATGATTCCTACACTATAACATGTCTATTAGTCTACGCCCGAGCGCCCGGAGTCCGAGTCCGAATCGTCCGTTACGAACAGTATGTCCTAATATTAGGGCCGCTTAGGCGATACTAGCTATTCCGACCGGGCCGGGACGCGTATCGTGCTAAAGAGATGCTTACTAACGCCGTTAAGTTGTCCTATATTCTTCCGAGCCTCGTGCGTAATAGACTCTACAGCCCCCGTTACGGAAGTACGGCAATAGTCGTAGAACGTCGTCGTAACGTACTCCGCGTTACCTAGCTTAGATAGCGATTTTATTAGCTCTCGCAAGACCCTAACAAAGGTAGGACTAGCGTAAGTATTCGAGCTCGACGTACGTAGTAAGCGATGTAGTATCGGCGTAGGAGGCGATAGCTATGTCGTACTAGGTAAGATAAGGACGGGAGAAGCTTCCGTTTATAGACGTAGGGAAGTGTAGTACTCGTCACCGTCGTCCTAACTAGTCGTCTACACATTATCCGGTCCGTCAACTTCCTCTACTAGCTTGCGAATGATCTGGTTTCTAACGCGCTTAGTTATCTAGCGCCCGTTAGCCGACTTATCCTAGCCGTTATTCTCCGGCCCCCTATCTCTATCTTGCTCCGGTACGGTATCTAGTATACGCTTCCGCTTCCTTAGCGTCTTTAGCCGGTACGTCTCTATATAGTCGGGTTTCGGCTTAGCGGATTTAGTTAGAGGTTAATAAGGGACTACCTCTGCCTATAGTAGTTCCTCCCTTACCTTATCCGAGGGGAGATCGTTAGCTAGACTAGCCTTACGACTGTTCGGGTAGGCTTTATCTACGATAGCGACATCTACGAGTACGAGGTAGGGGGTCACTTTCCCTTTAATGTCTAGCTTACGGCGAGCCCCTATATCGTTACGCTATTAGATCGCCTCCGTCTAATCCTATACTACGGACTCTAAGGATTAACCTCGCTCGGCGATAGTAGTGATACGACCTAGTACGTGTTTCGAGAGATCTTACGGGCCCCGCTATCGATCGTCGCGAATACCTATAGGTACCTCGTAGAACTAATTAGCTCCCTAGCGTGCCTCGATACGCCGGATACTGTTTCGCTTCGCCGTCTACGCCGCCGTTCCGATAACTAGGCCCGTCCTAATGTAACCGGTATAGTCGAGGTACTCTACGAAGTCCTCCGCCGAGCGGACCGTCCGGTCCGGGTAGGTCCTCTACATCTCGTATACCTATATATATCGGTAGACTAAAGCTAACCCGCTAGCGGTTTCGGCGGTCTTATCGGTAAGATCTTCTAAGACGGCGGTTACCGCCTCGTAGGGTGCTACCCTATCCCCCGGTTATTGTAAGTATTCTAGAATCGATCGCTCCGGATAGTGCTTATAATAGCGGCGTCGAAGACTATCCTCGGCTACTTCGATCGGGATTATATTAAGGCGCTCCTTTAGATCGCCGCTATCGGCCGCGGCGATACGCTTCTACTAGGAGCGCGTCTAATATTAGCTCGACGGGTTATATCGCATAACCTCGCTCCCTTATGTTAGAGGAAAGGTCTATTCGGCGGGACCGGCGACTATAACCGCGGTTAGCGCGGTCGGTATAGCTACGTGCCGGAAGCGTACGAGCAGGCTTTCTACCGACTCCGAATAGGACAAAGACACTATCGAAGTTATTCTAAAGCGACGCCAAGTGTAGAAAAGAAATGATCGTACGCCTAGGAGTACGTATAGGTTAGGGTCGTGTTTAAGGGAAATTGAAACCCCTATAGGTATAGACACCTAGAATCTACTAACTTATCTATCGGGCAGCCTCTTTATAACTAACGTAAATGTTCATCTACTCCTAACGGTACAAATACCGTAATACGCTACGCGAATCTATACATAGGAGTATTCACCTATAAGTAGACTACCTAGAGTATAACAACGAAGTTCGTAAGACCTTTATCGTCGCGCTACCTAGAGGACCGCGACGTACCGGGGAGGCTCGAGCGTAGGGCGACGTCTATACGTTAGCTACTATTACATCTTACGTAGAGGAGTCGCTAGCGGAATAGATCGATATATAAGGATATACGTAAAAAGGGGCTAGGGTCGCGATAGGTAGTCGGAGAGCGTAAGTAGTAACTACGACGGTTCCGGGTAGGCCCTTCTCGTACTTTAGTACTTAACGACGTAATAGATTTCGAGGACCTCTTTATTCATTTACCTAAATTTCGGGTAGTTATCTATAAGAGGTATAGATTCGTACCTGTCCCCGCGTAGGTCGGGAGATATCTAAAAGATTACTATCCCCGGGTGTCTACGAGGTAGCGTAGCGAGATCGCCCTTATAGTGTAGTCCCTTCCCGACCTCGCCTATTAACCGTAAGATGTCGTCTACCCTCCCGCTATACGGAGCCCTATTGACGGTCTCCGCGTGTTCTTCGACTACCTTCGGTACTAAGGGCGTAACCCCTCTAGTCAACGGTGTTAATATGCGTATTAAGTAGTAAAGCGTATATAGCGATACTACTAATAGGAGCATCGGTAGGTAAACGAGTAGAGGCGAGGGGGAGATAGCCGGTCGAAGTAGCGGCATACCCCGAACAAGGCGTAGGAATGTAGTCGTACTTACTAACGGTTCTTTAAGGTCGGTAGTTAGTAGAGATACTTCGAGGTTACCGCGCTACCCTCGTCTAATAGAGCTTACGAGGTACGAGAGTAGCAAACGACCTTCTTCCGATAGTAAGACGAAGACATCCTATAAGCTCGGGATAACGCTACGGAGGCAGCTAACCTAGTAGAGGGCTTCGATAGCTATCGTAGTGCGGTGCTACTATAGCTACAGACTATAGGTATCGCAGACTATATAGGTAGGCTAAAAAAGGACGAGATTCGCGTAGCTGTTACGGTAACCTCCTCGGATAGAGAAGATTACCTAGAACGCATCTTTGAAGCTATAGAAGGGTTATTACGGAAGGCCTATAGCTTCTGCTTCGACGGGCCGGACTATATACTTACATAGTAGTATCGCGTAGTCCTTAGTCGCTTTTAGTCTATATAGGTAGAAACTATAGGGAAGACTAGACCCTAGGAGCCTTGTAAGAACGCCGCGACCCTCCGGAAGTACTTTTAACCCGCTAAGTAGCTTCTAGCGTACGTCTGTCGTGTCGCGGCGAGTCGAGAGTACTACTTTACTACGGATACCGTTAGTAGCCGTCGACCGGAAGGTACTATATCGCTAACGCCCGAGTAGGCGCGTACGTAGCGGACCGTCCGTCGGCTAGCCCGAGAGACCGAGGGCGTAAGCGACTCCGAAACGGGTAGTACGCTCTAGGAAGGTCTCCTAGAGCTATAGATACTACTTATCTACGACGTTACGGGAGCGTAGCGTTACCGTTTACCGCTAGTAAGCTTCTACGCTATATATAGTATTAAGTAGTCTACCGCGAACTAGATAGAGCCTAGGAACTTTAGTAGTCACCTCTCCGCGATGATTTAGGTCGTATAGCTATTAATCTTCTATAATAGTACTCGAAAGGAGTAGTAGGGAGACGGCAGGACGCTCGCTTACGTTAAGCGGTACTACGAGGATTATCTCTAATAGACAGTTAAAACACCGATAGGCGAGATCCTATAGTAGCGGCTACTACTATTCTACGTCGCTTAGAACACCGTTAGTAAGCGCTAGGCAACGTAGAACGAGGCAGAGGATGTAGTTAGCTTCGAGGGTACCGACATCTATATAGACGACATCCCTTAACTCCTTAAGTTGGATTACGACGACTGTTAGCGGCTACTCCGGGAGGATCTCATGTTTAGATTAGCAAACTATCCTCGGATGTATATATATACCCTTAAGGACGATCCCGACGTAGAGACCGTCGGCTAGGACTTTACTAGGCACCGGGACAACTCGACGTAGCTAGAAGGCCGAGAGCGGAGACTTCTATCGACTATTAAGGGCTCGGAGACCTTACGAGGCTTGTTCCTTATCCGGGCTAAGCAAGGCATAGCTAGTACCGCCTAGCGCGAAAGCGCCCTCGCGGCCTACGAGTCGACTATATAGGATTTCCTATAGCGTCTCTATACGTTGATCTATATTAGTAGTAGCTAGCCCGTCCGGGAGCCCGAGTTCTTCGCTATAACGTAGTATAACACGTAGCGACGACGGAGGATTACTATCCGCTACGAGAGGGTTATAATCTACCTCTAATATTACAAGGGCTAGTAGTAGACCGGAAATTTTAAGGAGAACATTCGCTTCTTAGCCTATCCGGTATTAGATCTCCTACTAGACTACCTAGTATACGTGTAACCGCTCCGCTAAATCTTCCTTCGTTAGTCCTCGCCGAAGGCCCTCCTCTCCGGGTACCTATTCGAGAAGGGCGGTAAAGTATAGCTAGACGGCAAGTTGACCCGCTATCTAGAGCGATCTAGTACGCGGGCTAGGATCGCTCGTCTCTACGTATCTAACTAGCGGTAGATAATAGTAGCTATCGTAAAGACTAAATTCGCCGGTTACATCGCTTACTTCGAAGAGGATCCGGATAACGAGGACGTAGAAGAGGTCGACTACGAGGTCCGTATTATAACGAGGCAACGCAACTATAAGACCCGGACCGTTAACCGGGCTTACGCTAACTAGACGGTACCGACTTTCGGGAACGTATAGGACGGCCTACTTCGGATAAACCTCCGTATATCGATACTATAGTAGGACTTCTAGGGCGTCGATATCGTCCTCTACGACCGTAAGCGGAGGGGGGAAGTAGGCACCGCGTCGAGACTTAGTAAGCGTATCGCTAGCGGCATCTATCGACCTTACTAGCTATAGTCGTCCGTAGCTCTTCTAGAAGGCCTCCGCCGGCTATATAATAACGAATCGATAGGTTGGAAGACCGTAGAACAAGAGTAGACGCTAGTAGCGATTATGTGTTAGACGGAGTAGGTAGTCGCTATCCTGCCTACGGGTATAGGGAAGAGCGTCTCGTTTATACTACTATGTACGCTCCCTAGCGCCGGCGTAACCGTCCTTATCGTGCCCCTAGTCGCACTACGGGCCGATATACTACGGCGGCTAGATTAGCTATATATCGCGTACCTCGAATAGGCCCCGGGGGAGAGGAGGGAGGCACCTTTAGTAGTAGTTAGTATAGAGGCAGCCGGGTAGCCCGACTTTCGGAAGTACGCTACGGGACTATAAGAATAGTAGAAGCTAGACCGCATCGTTTTAGATAAATACTATCTTACCGTTACCGCCGCGAGCTACCGACCTAGTCTCGTCGACTTAACTACTATCCGGGGCCTCCGTACGTAGTTCGTCTACTTAACGGCGACCCTTCCCCCTTCGATACTAGCTAAGTTCGAGGAGCGTAACTATCTCTACCGACTAATAACTATTCGGGCGTTAAGTAACCGGCCGAACATCCGGTACGCGGTCGAGGTCGCCTAGCTATAGCGGCGTAATCTCCTCGAATAAGCGGCGGATCGAGCGCGTACGGAATAGGAGTAACCCGGCCGCTTCGATTACTCTTGCGACAAGATCATCCTCTACGTACGGGTCGTCGCCGACGCGAAGGCCCTAGCTAGCTTACTAGGATACGAAAGCTATATAGTATAGAGCGGTACGTTTGCGGAGAGGAAGGCTATCCTCGACCGATAGATACGAGACCCCCTTCGGCCCTACGTCGTCGCTACGTCCGCTCTCGCGGAGGGTTTAGACTACGCCTACGTACGCTTCGTTGTTAATGTCGGCGAGCCGGAGTTACTCGTCGTCTTTACCTAGGAGTCCGGACGGGCCGGGCGCGATAGGTAGAGAGTATTCTCGCTAGTACTCCTCCCGGTAGGGTAGAAGCCTTCGGGGTCCGAGCGGTTAAGTCTAGACGGTAGCGTTAGCGCGAGGGACGACGGAAGCCTTACGAAGTTAAGGGATTATAGGGCTATCTACGAGTATCTACGGGGTAACTAATACTATCGTACTACCCTTACCGAGCGTCTCGACGCCGTACACCATCGACGGTAGTATATACTAGAGGACGTAGCCTACGCTGTATACGGGCAGAGCTATAAGGAAGTCGTCCCTCCCTAAGTCGGTAAGGAGTAGGCGTCGCGGTATACGGGTCTCGAAATAATCCGTAAGGACCGCCTACGAGCCTAAACTAAGCTTTCTTAATACCAACGTAGCCTCGTCAACATAAAGGGGAACTGTCCCCTCTACCGGGGCCTCGGCAAGCGATAGGATTATTAGTTCGCGACGTACTACCGTCGTTACTAGGTCTTCCGTACTCGGGACGACGCTACCTATCGCTATAAAGAGCTAGGAACTAAGTAGATCTAGCCGTATACCGCGTGCTTCCGCTACCTCTAGCCTTAGGTCATTTACAAAAGAGCTAATCCCGATAGGACAGGAGAGCGTTAGCGGGAATGCGAGTATCGCGACATCGTCCTCCCGCTTTGTCTTAGTATCTTTTATAGCGTCGACGGACAAGTGTAGGTAAGGGAGCACTTCGGACGATAGTTTACAGATCTCGGCAAATATATAGACTAGCTTAGTAAGGAAAGTAGGTTAGGGAACGAGCGGGCTACGTAGGGTGCTTAACTTATCGCCCGAAAGTTGTAGGAATACGCTAGTAGAGATATATAATAACCTGAGTTCCTCCTCTAACCCGTCCTCCCGGTCTACTACTTAAGGCTCTTTAAGGAAGGATCGATAAAGTTAGAAGAGGAGATAACGGTTACTTAGGTTAAAAGAAGATACTTACTTAAAGTAAGAGTATATAACTATATAAGTATAAAAAGAACAACTGCTTAAGTTAGAGAAAAGAGAAAGGAGAAAAGAGATAAGGAGAATAACTAACTACTAACTACTCAGGGTAGTAGACGAAGGAATCGAGTCGATTCCTTTGAAATCGGGTGAGAAATTAGGATTAGGGTAGAAGCGCAAGAGTCGATTCCTTTGCTCTACTTGAGTTGATTCCTTTGC
>JAABUL010002245.1_pt1 | contig 32691 bp, 36 predicted proteins | sample 5559151 | NCBI WGS metagenome assembly JAABUL01 (sample SAMN10711876, study PRJNA513368) | rock metagenome | isolation source: Antarctica rocks | place: Antarctica: Victoria Land, Pudding Butte sud | reverse complement strand
GGGGAGGAGGAAGGGGGAGTGATGTGGGCTCGGTTGGTGAGACCCTGATATGCTTGGGCTAGTATTTGTTGTTGTATGGTAGAAGTAGCATTTGAGCGATATCGTAGCCTAGCAATCGACGCCATAAGGCATATCAACTTCAGGCCTTCCGGGCAAAGTATCAAGGTTGGAGTGTGTGATTGGACGCCTCCGATGGTGGCTGCAGGTACAGCCCACTTGCTTCTGGCACAGCCTTGTGAAGATCCGACCTTCAAGAAGTCACCTCTTCCCTGACTGTGGATCTGCCTGCAGCATATCGTTATCAGTTGCTGGATACACAGATCGGAGAAGAATTTTCAGCATAGCCGTGGCGGGATCGGAAATGTGAAGACAGCGCAAGACGGAAGATGCGACTGCTCAACATCTATACTCTGCAGCTCGACGAGTTCTTTGGAAATGACATCCCTCCTTATTTCATCCTCTCTCACCGATGGGAAGGGGAAGAAATCACCTATAAGGACTTCGTGAAAGGGCGACGCCAGGACAGTCCAGGCTACAAGAAGATATTGGCGTTCTGCGAGTACGCGAAAGTACTGAGTCGTACTGAATTCGTAGAAGCATGGATGAGAAAGTATGGTAACGTAGATCAGGAATTGGATTGTACTGTGGAAGTTCTTGGACCTGCGGGCCTCTGGTCAAAGACCCGGTCCTGGTATAACAAGGCGGGCCAAGTCATGGATCCGCAAGGCCCCGTCCAATGGATTTGGGTCGATACATGTAAGTCAGGCTGCCAGAGTGAAGGAATGTTACTGACTCAAGCAGGTTGCATCGACAAGAGATCAAGTGCGGAGTTGTCTGAAGCTATCAATTCGATGTTCGCTTGGTACGCCGGAGCTCTTGCATGCGTTGCTTACCTGTCCGACGTTCATGTACCGCACATGGAGGACATTCCAGACGATCATACACAAGGCACAGAAGGCATCCCAGACGATGATGTACAGGATGACATGGATGGTATCCCAGACAAGGATACAAAGGACACGGGCAGTACCTCAGACTACGGGATTTACAAGGCGCTTAAGAAGAGCTTGTGGTTTACCCGGGGCTGGACACTCCAAGAGCTACTTGCACCGCCCCTGGTCATCTTCTGTGATTCACAATGGAACGTTCTTGGCTATCTCAACAAACCCACCTTTCATGCTGAGCATCCAGAAGTACAAAGGGCCCATGCATACCATTTACAACCCACCCTCGAAGGCGAGATATCGCGCATCACCAACATCGATGTGGACTACCTTGCCGATGATCCCGAGGACGAGGGAGCACTGACTATTGGCGTCGCAAGTGTAGCGGAGCGAATGAGTTGGGCAGCAATGCGTGAGACAACCCGGATTGAAGATACCGCGTATTGCCTCTGGGGTAATTCAATGTCAACCTGCCGCTTTTGTACGGAGAAGGCGACAGAGCGTTCATCAGGTTACAGGAAGAGATCGTTCGGACTTCGAACGATAAATCGATATTCGCGTGGAACACGCAAATACTCCCCTTTGTGGACTACTCCGCGTTTGCCTCTTCCCCTTACAACTTCTCCAACCTGCTCGTGGGTAAGACTGGCAAAGATTACAGGGAAGGGCCTCCGTACGCCATGACCAATCGTGGGCTATATCTGCGGTCGAGAACGTTCAAGCTGTCTGCCATCGAATACCAGACAAGATTCCCTGTCGATGAGAAAGAACCCATCGAGCATGATGTCTTCCTTGTCCCACTTTCGTCCGATACCTTCCCACGGCCCATGATGGCGCTGACGGAAAGTTCGCACCCCAACGCCATTCAAGGCGACTACATACGTCTCCCCATGCCGGAACTATGGGACGGAGATCGGTACCTTCTGACGAGAGAGGAACCCGAGATGGCATTCTATGTACAGCCCTACTAAGTGCATTGAACCCATGGCTAGAAGAGATGGATGAAGCTTGACTATGTCCCAAGCGTCCACGACGATGCGACAATCCGTTTATTCCGAGGGGAGATCGATAGACATGCCTCCTCGTTTCCGAAAGCTAGAGCCTGCAGCTAAACCATTTTACTCCAAGCCGTAGTGGGTGGACCCTCAATAACGCGCTTGACCATCAGCCAAAGACCAGAGTTCCGAAGACTCATAGGCTTCCACTTTCACTTGCCACACGCACGAGGACTTGAAACATTACGTAGGGGCAATGCTTTGTACAGACAGAGCTATTTACCATTCCCTACTCTCCCTCACCCTCCCGGGAACCCCAAACCCCCTGCCCCCCGGCGGCTTCCGCACCACCATCCACATCATCACCGCCGTCGCCGCACTCAGCGAGAACCACGTAAAAATATACTGCACATGATTGTTCCTCAAATTCACCTCCGCCGGCCTCCCAATCGGAATGCCCGCTTCCTCCCTCCGATAACTCTCAATCAAATTCGGCTTCATAGTCTCCTCGATCCAGACGGCTTGACTGCCCACGTGCTCGGCCATCTGGGCCACGTCTGGGAAGTGCCATGTATCGTTCTCTGGCTTGTTGTCGGGAGTGAAATAATTCTTCACCCAAGGCTCGCGCAGCAGGCCTTCGACTTGTACTTCTCCTGTCGGGAGAGCGAGAGGGCGCTCTGATTGCTTCGCCTTAGCCTTCGGGATCCAGCCCCGACACACGAGCACAGCAGCATTCCGCCCACTATCATCTACCCGTTCCAACGGCGTGATAACAAGGAACCCATCATTCCCATCATGAATCCTGGGTCCAATAAGCATCTCCTTATCATGTCTATACCGTCCCCTCGCCACCACCCGCCTATAATCAAAATCCTTCACCGCCTCCGGATCGATCTGCGGCGGTAGCGGTAAGGGGTCACGGACCAACCGGTCCTCGAATTTGGCGATGAGTTCGGATTTCCAGCCGAGACGTTTTACTTGCCAGCAGCCGAGGATGAAGGCTGTGATGGGGATGGCGGCGAGGATTGCGAGGCCGAGGGGTTTGTGTTTGCGGCCGGAGCGCATGAGGACGGGGGGTTTGTCGAGGATGGATTTGAAGGCTGGGTCGTCGGCGGGTTGGGTGGATGCATGGCGGCGTTGGGGTCGGAGGAGCTTGAAGGGGGAGGGTCTGCGGGGGGTGGAGCGCAGGCATTGGGGGCAGATGTATTGGCGGGCGTGGCGGAGCGAGCGGAAAAGCGGGAGTGGCTTTTCCATGGTGGTTGTGGTGCTGTCTAGGTGGTAGCTTCCTCTCTGTCTGCTGTTTGATGATGTTGGGACGATGTCTCGGAGAGGCTAGCGGCTACGAGGACAGTCCGATACCGGACTCAGCTCAAACCTAAAACACACAACCGTTTCGACCTCCTCCCTCTTTCGGATTCCTTCACTTGTGACATCTCGACACAGAAGACGAGCTCCCACTCCCAGGCAGTGGCAGGCACCCCGATCAGCCTTACCATCTCTATGCCTCATCTCTGGGAGATCTTTCTCCCGTCGGCATCATCGATTCTGCGCAGACGGACCAGAATCGCAAAATGCGTCCGATTCCGAGTCTAGCGCCCGGTCACCATACGCCCGTACAGCCGCCTTCACTTCGTTTGACTGGACTCTGTCTGGTGCGAGGACGATGATTCGCAAGATCTCTCCAGCTTTCTCTTTCGCATCAGATCAGTCATACAGCTATCATGATGCAAACCCTCTCCTGAAGCTGTCAACGCTGTCTTGTGGAGCATTGGGGCTGTGATCTCTCGAAATAATCTCTTGGACGACTCTTGGTATGTCTGCCCGCGACGAGTGGATATCTTGTTTATTCTGCGATACGGTCGTATGTTGCGAGGGAGGGAACGAAGGTATTTGTATATATGTTTCGCACTCGTTCTGTGTTGTTGCTGCCTATCATCTTCTCTTATACCACAACATCAAAAAGACGGTTGACACTCTCCTATTTCGACATCTGTCTCATACTACGAACCAAAAGCCGACTAACACTCTCCTATCTCGACCTCACAACCCACACATCACATCACAATGGCCTACAACCTTTCGGAAACCGCAGCCGGCGACCCCGTCTACCACGCCCCCAATGGACTAAACTACATCGCCGGCGGCAACCTCGCAAACTGCACCCTCCCAGCCTGCCCCGTTCAACTCTCAGTATACGGCTACCGCGCCTCCCTCCCCTTCTCCGCCACCCTCATCGCCCTCTACGCCCTCTGCGCCGTCGCCCAAACCTACCTCGGCGTGCGCTACAAAACCTGGTCCTTCATGGCCGCCATGCTCCTCGGCTGCCTCACCGAAATTCTCGGCTACGTCGGCCGCATCATCATGTGGAACAACCCCTGGGACTCCAACGGCTTCATCATGCAGATCGTCCTCATCACCATCGGGCCCGTCTTCTTCTCCGCCGCCATCTACGTCCAGCTGTACCAACTCGCCATCTACATCTCTGCTTCCGCGTCTCGCTTCGCGCCGAAGCTGTTCTGGTGGGTGTTTATACCGTGTGATATCGTTTCACTCATCTTGCAGGCCGTTGGCGGCGCCATGTCCAGCAGCTCGAACGGCAACTCCAGCGTCGGCGTCAATATCGCGCTTGCTGGGTTGGCGATCCAGGTCGCGACGCTTGTGATGTTTATTGTCGCTACGCTGGATTACGCCTGGCTGAGCCGCGGGGTTGCGAGCGAGAAGAAGAGCACGCTGCAATTCAAGCTGTTTGCTGGATCGCTTGGAGCGGCTACGATTCTGATCCTTATCCGGTGCACGTATCGGGTGTACGAGTTGAGCCAGGGCTACAGCCGGGACAGCAAGGCGCTGCGCGATCAACCGCTTTTCATCGGGCTGGAGGGTGTGATGGTTATTCTGGCGGCTTGGTGTCTGGTTGTTGCGCATCCGGGCCCGGTGTTCAAGTCACGGAAGGGTGGGTTGGTGGAGAAGCAGAAGATGGCTGGCTCGGAGGAAGCTGTTGTCTGAGTGCAGGAGTGCGGATGTCGGGTTAATGCCGGAGTTGGATGGTTGCAGGGCGCTTGGGGGGATTATACCCACGATATAGATAGAGTAGAATCATTTAATGAGAACTATGTAAGCATATATGTCATGCGGCTCATACCTTATTATTGTCTTCCCCAATTGACTCATTTTACTTTCGTGACCATGATCAAGATCGAGATGTTATATATGTGGCGACGAACACAGCTACCTCGTCTTTGAGGCTGTAGCTGTAATACCATACATCGCGGCACGACTAGATGAGCGGTTCAGCTGAGGCGTTCTGAGATCAAAAATAATCACGGTCGTAAAGAGTATAAAGACGAGATTTGCTGCAGCTGAAGTGGTATCTTCTAATTCAATATCGTAGTAGATCGTGGCGCATCGTGCGACCCCTGTATAGCAACGGCATCTTGGTCAGCGTCAGCTATGCGCCGGAGGGATGTTGTGGTCGTCCCGAGCGGATGGTATAGCTGGTCTATGCAGAATGCCTGGGACGTAAGCCGGAGGAATTGCGACCAAGTCTTTCTTTGGACACCACCCCGTGTTTATGGCAAATCATCGAACGTCCATCGAGAACTTCATCTCCATATTCTTCTACAGGGGATGAGTGGAAGGAGAAGAACCAGGAATATGTGGTGAGGTGGTCAAAGCAGCGAAGTCGGCCTGGTGATGGCCGAGGAATTGAATCTTGTTTGAACCTCACTCCTTCCTCCTCAGTCATCTGTTGAAGGACAACGTCAGATTTCATCTGGAGCGATGGTTGAAAGCGTCAACATCATGCGATCGCACTGGTATCTCATCTCGTAATTCGTTCTCACTCGATGAGTGCCGAACTCCGGTGATGATGATGTTGACCGAGGTCGAGCTACCAGTTTTTCTTACGTCTTCCACCATTTCACTTGAGCACCCTTCATTTTATAACATGAGCAGAGTCTGTTAGAAACTGGACGGTTACTGGGGATCACACTGGACGTACACAAGACCTCACGAAACACCTCGATGCAGCTGGCTGAGTCTGGGGGCCCAGACGTCGTTGACGATGCTCATTCCGGACACAACAGAACCGTCGAAGCTAGCAGTAGCATACAGCACACAGCGGTGATGACCAGCAATCCGGCCTCCGGCCCTTTGCCTGACATCGAGCGACCATCCTCACCCCGAGATGCTGCACCCATATCGGACGATGACACCTACCCCGAAGGCGGACTCGCCGCCTGGCTCACGGTCTTCGGAGCATGGTGTACCATGACCGGCGGCCTAGGTCTTCTGAACAGCGTTGCCTCGCTCCAGAACTACCTCTCGGAGAACCAACTATCAGACTACCCCGAAAGCACCATTGCATGGATCTTCAGTCTCCAAGTCTTCATCGCTTTCTTCTGCGGCATCCAAGTAGGACCAGCCTTCGATGCTTTTGGCCCTCGATTCCTCGTTCTCGCAGGGAGTGTCCTCCTTGTCGTGGCTATGCTCATTCTTGGCGAGTGCACCCAGTACTGGCACTTCCTCCTAGACTACGGCATACTCTCCGGACTCGGAACATCACTCCTGATATCTCCCCCATTGGCAGCCATCGGCCACTTCTTCGACAGAAAACGAGCCTTCGCGACCGGAATTGCTATGTCTGGTTCTTCAGTAGGCGGTATTATCTTCCCGCTGGTGTTCCGTGCCACTTACCCACGGTATGGATTTGCATGGGCTTGCCGGATTCTTGCCTTCATAATCGCATTCCTGTTGGTGTTTGCCAACATCTTCCTTCGAGCTCGACTGCCACCAAGAAAGCCAAAGCTCCGCGACATCCTGCCAGACTTCAAAATCTTCCTTGACGGTGACGGCTCGCTGGCAATATGCACCGCCGCGCTCTTTCTGATGGAGCTGGCCCTCTTCATTCCGCTCGCATACATAACCTCATTCTGCATCTCCGTCGGCCTCGACCGGTCGTTCAGCTACCAAATTCTCGCCATCCTTAACGGGGCCTCTGTCATCGGACGAACTGTTCCTGGGCTCGTCGCCGACAAGATCGGAAGATACAATGCGAACATGATCATGCTGGCTTTCTGCGCCGTCACGAATCTCGCAGTCTGGCTCCCCATCGCCGTGATCTCGCCACCTCCCTCCAACGCTACGCTGAAAGGTGTCATCATCCTCTACGCAATTCTGTTCGGTATTTGTTCCGGCAGTAACCTATCGCTCATCGGTCCGTGCATCGGACAGCTCTGCGAAACGAAGCACTATGGGCGGTACTTTACGACGTCGTATGTGTTCTGTAGTTTTGCTGGACTCATTGGCATTCCTATAGCTGGAGCCATCGTGGACTCTACTGGTGGGAGATACTGGGGGCTGACGATATTCGTTGGGCTCGTGTATGCGTTGAGTAGCCTTGGGATGGCGACTGTGAGGTTGATCAAGGTTGGTTCGAAATTGCGAGCGATATTCTAGCCGTGCAGTCGATCTGCAAACAAAGCCCGGCCGAAGTATAGAACAATGCACCGTCCTGAGCAACCCGTCACAAATGCACCTCTAAAATGAGCGTTGTGCCTTCAGCTACTGATGATACACCGGCGCACCCGGCACCCAGTCCAGCGGCCGCGAAATATGCCAGGTGTCAGTCTCCAGTCCATTACTGCCACCGTACTTCTGGTCGATCAACGCGAACATCGTGAAGCCATTCCTCTCCAGCGCCTCGAAGAGCTGCATCACCATGGCTCGGGACACCATAATGTCTCCGCCCGAAGCTGCGAACGGAGAACCTAAGTAAGAAAGGATGGAACTTGTCAGTAGTGTTTCAGACAGGAGAGTGATATTTAGACGTTATTAACATACCGCTGAACTTGATACCGTAGACTCCAGATACTCGGTAGGGCTCGTGACTCTGCGTGTAAGTCCGCAGTGTGCCGACTATGTCATTCACAACATCTTGTGGCGCATCAATCAGCCGTAATTGATCGCCCTTAGTGAACATGCATGAGAACCACTCGCATGGGGCGGGCGCAGGGTCCTGGTGGCGGAAGAATAGGTTGGCTATATCACCCGACGACGCGGAGACATCTGTAGAGATGTAGAGGACATATCCAAAGCTGTGAAGTATCGACAAAATTCCGCGGGTCAGACGGCGTGCATGGATCGCTTCGTCGCCGCTGGAGAGCCAGGGATATCCGCGCATCTTGAATTCCCAGCTGCCGTGGTACTTTTGTTCGCAAGGAGAACCCGTCAGCAGATGTCTCAGATGGTGTGTTAGAAGGGGGGTTCTGCTCAACGGCGACTCACTCCTCGTTCTTGCTGGATACCCCTGGGCCAGGTATCCTGAATGGCAATGCGGATGGCGTCGCAGATTTCGACTGAGAGCTGCATGATGCGGATTCGATCGCCCTGATGAAATGAGACTGAAGCGAACTGTATTCGGGAAGATGATTCTTGATTCGTGGGCGGCGGAGCGGTTTGCTTGCTGTCGGTGGTTGGCCTGCTTTGTGTCGAGCTCTCATACTGTGGCGGCGGGCCCTGGGAGGAATGTCCTTGTCCAGTCGACAAGTTGTCCTGGCCATCGAAACGGCCCTCGGATCTGTCGAACATTGCTGCGTGGTGCAAGGTTCTGTTGGCTTGTCTTTCTTGAAGTCGAGAGGAAAAGAACTTTTCCGGCGAGCAGAGATTGGAGGAACGGCACAGCAAGTGCGCGACACATTTGCGGTATTCTTGTGGAGGCTTATCTCTAGAGGAACGTGCGTGGTCAGGAAGGATAGTGGCTATGCTCTTCAGGTGGAGTGTATAGCCACTTTCCACAGCAGATGTATTCAAGTCTGCGTGCCTCGCAACGAAAACGCCATCTGCAGACCGGCTAACAAGCCTTACATATACACGAGAAAGTCTTCGTCTTGATGGGTAGACTTTGACATTCTATTCCATGTGCAAAACCAGAATTCAAGGAGGTCGTAGACGGCGCGTCTCAGGACTCAGCCTGTACGCTAAGCTTCATTAGTGGACTGTGGATTGGCTGAAACTTTGAGACATACGTACTTTAAGTTCGTCGCTCTCGACAATCGACCAATGTTTTTCATCATAACACCTCCACCACCATGGTGTGCAGCCACAAAGGCCGTTGAGAGGCCCCTCGCGATCGCAAATACGACGTCTGTATCAAGTCATGGCCTTCTCCATGCTCACCAGCCTACCTACGGAGCTCATAACAGACATCCTCGATCGGCTACACACACGCGATTTAGCACAACTCAGCTTGACGTCCAGATGGAGTAACACTGTCGCTGTGCCCTTTATATGGCGAGAGGTGGAACTGAAAGATCGCACAACAGATCACGGGAGCCATGATGGTATCGATCAACACGACGATACGCCACTCATCCGGAAGTTGTATATACTGACACAGTATGTCATGGTCTGTCTTCGAACCATCGTCAAGCTACTAACCTTTCCTCAGCAACCCGTTGATCGCCAAGAGTGTTCAAGTTGTAACACATCGCTGCCATCTGCCTCCGCCAAATATATTCGCCGAGTTGCCAGACTCTCCCTTCACCGGCCAGACGCTTTCATGCGACCCTCGTACCATAAAGCTCATTCAGCTCGCTGTTCCGCATATGGGGAATGTTCATACCTTGCGCATAATCAACGGACACCTTCACGTCAACGATGCTCTCGTCCGATGCTTCTTTGACAGCACTCGTATCAAGAGCACACCGGTTCGACGGCTATGGCTAGAGAATTGTCATATCAGCGCTGCGCACTATCTGTCTGCTATTGAAAACCGTCTCAATCTTCCCAGCGATCTGCTTTTCCAGGAACTAGAGAGTATACGCTTCCGTCGTCTACACATGCACAGCGGACGATTGATGGACGTGCTGTTAACGTCGCCAGACCTCTTTGTGCATGCGCGCGGCTCGTCAATGGCCGACTTACAAGACGGTGTTGGTGGCTTTTATCCAGCCTCAGTGAACGGGCCTTTGCAGGAGATCTGCGCTACGCTTCCAGGAGATGAGAAGCCACGGTGAGTCGTCTCCGACTACTGCTTGAGCTCATTGACTAACAAGGGACACTACACAGTGGCTCCGGAGGTTTCATCCTTGCGACACTTAAAGAAGCCGCGCATTGTTGGGACGATCAAACCTATCTTGAGCTTTGGAATACTGTACCACTTCCACCATCGCTCCACCTGTACAATACGGAATCCCGCAAAGATCGTATCACCAGAATGCGCCGTTTTGATTTGCTAGAATCGGGCGATAATCTACGATCCATGTAAGTACTCACGTCCGACATTAAAGAACATGTACTTCCATGGTATGATCTAATGGTGCCTCCACAGCCCATATACGCTATGCCCAACGCCTGCGGAGATTGGTGTTAGCATGCTTAACAGTTCGTGTCAAACTCTGACGAGCATCTGTCTTGACTGGATTCTGACAATGCCTGGGCACACTCCACCCCAGCCGGACAAGAAAGGCTATACAGCTTGGTTGAAGATGTACCTCGACTTCTTCAGCCTTCGCTTCCCACGTCTCAAAGCTCTCCAGTTCCGCAACAACTGCGATGAAGACACCAGACAGCCGGAGGGTCTCTATCTGCTGGATCAGTCGGAGGTGAAGATGCCAACACCACCACCTCGCAGCGGATGGGAAGTGACACCTGACGTACGCGGACTCAACACCGCGCCCATAGACTTCATGGAGGCACACACAAGCCTTCAATGCTTAGCATGGCCTATGGACACATTCTTCTCCGAGCGCAAATGGTCACCTGTGCTTGCAGCAAGGATAGGTACCATCGTCAACAATCTCGGGCGAACCTTAGTGGACCTCAGAGTGGACGCAATGTTTCGACCCCATGGCGACCCCATGACGGAGAACGGCGGGTTCTTCGACAACTCTGTCAGGTACCGTCGTCGCCGTTTCATAGAAGAATTCGTATCGAAGATGAGAAAGGTTGAAAGCATCAAGATCGAAGGCGGTGTTCCTCGAGATGAGCGAAGGGAGACCATACGAGCTCTTCACGCCTGCCGGATCACGAAGATCGTGATGATAGGTGTCACCTGTCCACGTAAGTCGACCCTCTTGTCATTGTTCCAGCCGCTTGCTACTGCTGATGTATTTTAGTCGGCAACACCTGGGGTGCAAAAGGGAAAGATATCGGCCTCGTAGCTCCGCGCATGGCGAACATGCAACACCTCGAGGGGGAGGACAAAGATGCGACTTTCAGTCTGGGGCCCAAAGATCCAACGGAATTGGCGCCAGACTTTCGGTTTGAGGCGAGCTACGGCTGGTCAGCGGCACCGCCAATGCTGCACACCATTGCTTCGCTTCACCGAAACACAGTCAAAGAGCTAAAGTTCTGTGGCTTCCAAGGCGCCCCAGTGCTCTTCACCCCTACGTCCATTACGAGTCCACTACTAGCTTCGCTCAAGCATTTCGACAACCTCGAGTCCCTCATCCTCTCCACATACCTCTCAACAAACTTCGAAGGCCGCACCCACGACGACGAAATCATCAAATATTGGCTGGATTCACGCTCGTCTACCAGCACAAGCCTAGTCCGTGTGTTCAGAGATGAGGATGTGTCAGGGGAATGGGAGAAGAGGCTGCTAACTGAGTTCGCGCCGAAAGCACTTGCGTGGGAGGCTACGAGATTCATTGGTCCTTTCCTGAGCAAGAAGGCCAAGGCGAGGAAGGAAGGTGTTCGTGTGCGTGTCAGCATTTGCATTGGGAGGTCTGCTGGGATCTTTGACCTGGACCTGCGAGTGGCCAAGGGGAGCTGTAATAGTGATGTGTGTTTGGGCTTTGAGGGACCGAGGGAGGAGCTGGAGCAGGGCCGTCAGAGGTCGAAGCTTGAGAATCGGCGGTGGTTCTAGATGATGAGAAAAACCCTCAAGCGGGTGTTGGCTGAATGAGAATTGCCTACTTGGTTACATACCAGGTGTGCGCGAAGGTGTATGGTCTGTTGGTACCCTAAGATACGCAGAACATGCTCTCGCCGTGGTACTGGGTCAGTGGGTCTCAAAGTAGCAGATATATGTATGCTACCAGTTCCACGTACAGACCGTACAGACCGTAATCCATGCTCTCACTGACCGTAGTACATCGAGCTTGCCTTCAACAATGGCATTGCAGTAAGGTCGCAGTTGCCCAAACCACTAACGTGCTGTTCCCAATTTCACCCGAAACGGCCTAGCGTGGGACAAAACTCGTCCATCTGCACCTGCATCAGCTTGATCGTCAGGCTACGAATATATGAGTTTCGATGCCTGCAAAATTGCGCGGAGTCCTCGCAGGAGCTCCGTTCGCTATTTACGCCAGGCCAACTATCGGCACTCGGGGCTCAAAATGGGGCAGCATACGTGAGAGGCGTGAGAGCGGATGGAGAGGAAAAGATGTGGCGTCCCCGTCTACGAGAGGAATTATGGCTGCTTCGTGTCAGACTACCCGGACTAGCTGTACTATAGGAAGACAGCAAGTTCGCACGTCGAGTTCTCGGAGAGGAGGCCTGCGCTCGCCTTCGAGATGTGCGAGCTCATCCTTTGGATCACCGGTCATGTCGACCTCCCGAGGAGCCATCAATGTCCAGAGACGGATGATGTCCGATCAGGCCACTCAGTACGAGGCTGTGATAGTCGGCGGAGGTCCTGCAGGCATCACAGTTGTGGGCAACCTGCTAGAGCGAAAGCTATCGCCCATACTATGGGTAGACGACTGTTTCGACGGCGGCAGAGTCAACCGCCTATACCGCGAAGTACCCTCGAACACGAAGGTGAAGACTTTCGTCGACTTCGCGGAAGCTTTGACTCCGTTCCGCAGGATCCTCGGTAATATGCCATCGCGATCTCGCTGGGATGAGCCGAGCGAGAGTGATAGCGTGGCGACTAGCAAGAACGACAAACTATCGGAGCTACGCGGACTGGACCAGGAGAAGGGGTGTAAGCTTTCGTTCGCCGCGGATATGTGTTTGGCATTGACAGAGGGGTTGAAGACGACGCCGGGGGTGGTTGCTCAGCAAGGGAGGCTTGAGGAGGCTACGTTGGATGAGAATTCGTCGTCGCCAGCTCAGTGGGCTGTCCGAGTCAGCAACCCGGAATCTTTTGAGGCTGTAACAAGTGCTGGGACGAAACGCCTGGTACTATGTACTGGCGCCTCGCCCACTCTCGAGCCTCTTCCCTTGGAACCACACCTGATCTCCGCCCAGCCACTTGAGCTCGATACAGCACTGTCACCTACACGACTCAGTCAAGCACTCTTCCCCGAAGGACCAACAACAGTCGCCGTAATCGGTGCCTCCCACTCCGCGATCCTCGTCCTCATGAACCTCTACCACCTAGCCTCAACCTCCAAACCCGACCTCCGCATCCGATGGCTGACCCGCCACAGCCTCCGCTACGCAGAGTACATGGACGGCTGGATCCTGCGCGACAATACCGGCTTGAAGGGCGAAGCTGCCGAATGGGCACGCCAGCACCTCGAGCCTGAGACCTTCAAGCAAAGCGACGTGAGCAACTATGTCTCACGAATTGACTACCAGAGCGGCGACGAGGAGGGCACGTTCGAGGAGAATCTGCAGGGGTGTAACTTCTACGTGCAGGCGATTGGGTATAGGCCTGATCCTTTGCCGAAAATGAAGACGAGTGGTGGGAAGGAGATTACCCCGTATTTTGACAACGAGCGAGGGACGTTCACTTATGTGAAGGAGAGTGAGGGTGGTTCGATGGGTGATTTGGCGAGGTTGCCTGGCTTGTATGGTGGTGGGATTGCTTTCCCGGAGAGAGTGGTGGATCCGCAGGGGAATGTCGAGCATGCTGTTGGATTCTGGAAGTTCATGAAGTTCATTAAAAGGGTGTCACCGCAGTGGAATTAGATGGGATATGTTATGGTTCAGGCATAGCGAACGGGATTTGGTGTAGATTCGGGATAGAATCGTATAGATGGACGAGTATTGCGCTCACCACTACTACCACGGCTGTCTCTCAACCTCAACAAGTGAGAGAGCCCCGGATCATGCTTTCACAGCCGTTCAGTGCGGACCTATACGGTCACGTGCACAGCAACAGAGTTCACGTTAGCTGACGGCTCCTCCCGTTTTGTACTGATGTATAAAGTGCGGGGAGCAGCAAGCACGATGGTACCTCATGCACGTTAGCGAGGTGGTGGTGCTTGCTTCAGAAGAGGAGGAACAACCTGCTTGATCGACCGACCTATTCACGGCTACCTACACGTAGCTCTACGACATCTTTTCCGCCAAATCGCTCCGAGCTCATTCGTCAAAAAGCATCGATATTCTCAAACTTCCACGACATCTTTCACTACCAGGCGCTGCTCGCCGAGCTTCCAACCTTCAACAGCTCTCCGGCACTGAGAACCCTGGTACCCGCCCAGCATGTTCTCCAAGCGCGCCGTCACGCGAGTTGCGACCTCCACACCCTCCTCGACCCTCACTCGCCCCTTTAGCAGTGCCCAATTCCTGCAGCGAGCACCCGCACTCTCCGATGTCCAGCCAAACAACGCCGAGCCCTTCGACAAGAAGCAGAAGGACTTCAGAGACAATCTCGCAGCGCAGTCGAAGAAGCAGAGGGAAGCAGAACGTTCGTCCAGAAGCACCACCCCGGCTAAGTCGTCTTCTTCTATGTCTTCTTCTGTTGTTCCTGACAATGCCGTGACCATGCAAGCAAGTGAAGGGCTAGGCTCACTCTCGACCGCCACAGGTGAAGCTGCACGCCAGCAGGATGACGCGAGCAACAAGAAGAAGCCTGGCACAGGGCGCCTCAGCAATTTGATCTATGGTACTGAGGAGGGCCGCGAGATGGACCGCGATATCGAGCGTTCGTTCAGTCAGGTGCTTGCGCGCGGCAAGTACGTTCACAGCATCGTATTTCATGAGGTGAAGCCGGATAAGGTGGACGAGTATGTCGATCTGGTTAGTGGCTGGTATCCGAAGGTGGCGAGCAATCCGGAGAACAAGGTGCATCTGGTCGGCAGCTGGAGGACAGAGGTGGGAGACTGCGATACGTTCGGTAGGTGGACTGCTCTTCACATTCAAGACTATGCACTGACATGATCTCAGTCCACATCTGGGAATACCAACGCTACGAGGGCTACCACGCATCACTCCACAACATCCAGAATCACCCAGAATTCGCCGACTTCGACAAGAAGCTTAAGAAACTCATCGAGAACAAGAAGACCTCACTCATGCAAGAGTTCCGCTTCTGGCCAACCACTCCACCACGTCAACTAGGCGGCGTCTTTGAGTTGCGTTCGTACACACTTCACCCCGGCAATCTGCTCGAGTGGGAGACGCACTGGCAGAAGGGATTGGCGGCTCGCAGAGAGGTGATGGAGGGCGTAGGAGCGTGGTTCGTGCAGATCGGGTACGTACATTCACTCTTGCCGACTTGGGAGCATTCACTGATACGCTTGTAGCGACCTTAACACGGTGCATCACCTATGGCAGTTCGCAGATCTCGAAGAGAGGAGAGCAAGGCGTGAGCAGAGCTGGAGTGTGCCGGGCTGGGGCGAGACCGTTCACCGCACCGTACCGCTCATTCAGACGATGAAGAGTCGGATCATGGTGCCCATGCCATGGAGCCCGATTGCATGAGCTGGCCAAGAACGAGAAGCGTGTTCATGCACAAGTCACAAAAGGCTGGCTAGCGACTGGAGTTGTTCAAGAAGGATGTATTGTCGGGCAGCGACGACGAGCTGCTTTTTCTTCCTGCATGTGATGGAGTAGGCGGGACATGGAGCAAGCGTTCACTGCAGCATCACTGATAACCTAGCGAGAGGCACGCTGAAGTGCTCGAGATTAACTAGGTAGCATATCAGAAATCAAACGCGAGGTTCAACCACACTTTCGTGAAAGCTTAAATCTTCATTGGGACTTTGTTCGAGAAGGGCAATAGCGAGGTAAAGTCGATCTGCTGCTCCAAAAGTCCGCCGCTTCTCCACGAACTCATCAGCTTTCGATACGCCAGAGAGTCTCCTGAGCGTCACATCTCGGAGGCTCGGCACTAGCGCCGGCGTTGGACTGGCCTCTGCTATTGGTCGGAGCGACGCGGTGCGCGTCAGAATCTCGAAGTTGGAAACTGGCACTTTAGGTTACGTTCTTCTCAACAACAAATCTCAACTTGAACGATAAACCTCAAACCACCTCAGAATCAATCGCCCGAGTGTAGAGTCGCCAAGATGGTCTACATACGACAGGAACAGCTGCCCGGCTTGAAGGAGTATAAATATTCGAGTACGAGTTCTCGTGTAAACATGAAAAAGTTATGTCCACTGATATGAGACACAGGCGTCGACCACAGCCTCGTCTCTCGCTACATACTTAAGCCGTACTGGTGGAATCAAGTCATCAAGCTCGTAGGTCCAGAGGGTATAATCCATCCCTAAGAATTAGACTGATCATACCTGACAGTTCCCGCTCTCCATGGCTCCGAACGCTATCACGCTCTCCGGCTTCGCTTTCGTCCTCATCAACATCTTGACTATGCTCTACTACACACCCACCCTTGACCAGGAATGCCCGAGCTGGGTCTACGCGTCTTGGGCGATCGGGTTGTTTCTTTATCAGACTTTCGACGCTATTGACGGCACGCAGGCGAGACGGACGAAGCAATCTGGACCGCTGGGCGAGCTGTTCGATCATGGCGTTGATGCGTTGAATACTAGCTTGGAGGTTCTGCTTTTTGCGGCGGCTATGAAGTTTGGGCAGGGATGGAGGACTGTGTTGGTGCTTTTTGCTAGTTTGTTGACTTTCTATGTGCAGACTTGGGACGAGTACCATACGAAGACGCTTACGCTTGGCCTGGTTTCTGGACCTGTGGAAGGGATTTTGACGCTGTGTATCGTGTATGCGATCACGGCAATCAAGGGCGGAGGCTGGTATTGGCAGCAGTCTATGCTGCAGACGATGGGGGTGCCGAATTATAGCTGGATCCCGGCCAGGGCGTACGAGGCTGACTTTGGCGACTTCTACATGCTTTACGGTGGTATCGTGCTCGTCTTCAACACTATTGAGAGGTATGGATACAGGCATTCCCTCGTGCGCATACACAGTACTGACCAATTGTACCAGCGCCCGGAACGTCATGAAAAGCCGCCGCGACCGCGGAGAACAAGCCCGCGTCGCCCTCATCGGTCTCCTCCCCTTCGCACAATCTTGGATCCTGATCGTGTCGTACCTGATGCTCCAGCCGACCATCCTGCACAACCATCTCATCCCGTTCGTCTTCTACGTGGGACTGATCAACGCCTACAGCGTCGGGCAGATCATCACCGCGCATTTGGTGATCCTGGACTTCCCATACCAGAACATCATCTCTCTGCCGCTGGTCTACGGCGTGGCCGATGCGCTAGGCCCCGTCCTGCAGCGGAATCTTGGCTTCGGGTGGCCGAGCGCTTTGGGTGACGATACTTACCAGGTCGCGTTTATGTTTACCTGCCTTGGATTCGCGGTTGGTGTTTATGGGAGTTTTGTGGTGGATGTTATTGTTACGATTTGCGACTATCTTGGTGAGTCAGACGCTCTTTTCTGTGCTCGGATATGGCCTCCTGCCTTCACCAACCCTGCCGACACCCCATGCTGGATAATTCGATCGTTGCTAACGCAGTGAGCCGCAGATATTCATTGTTTAACTATTAAGTGGCCTGCTACTGGAGAGTCTGAAGTGGCTGTGGAGAAGAAAAAGGTCAAATAGATCAGCAGGCCGAGAGGCTGCGTTGCTACATTTCGGTACAGATATGCTCCAAGCATGCTACCACGACACCCGAGGTCTTTCTCACTACTTCCACTGGAGCTCAATTCGGTCTCCCAGAAGTGGCCTGCTCGAGCCGCTCCCGATGATCTGGGGCCGACGGACCCCTACGCCAAGACTGGCTCTTCGCGTCAGCCGCTCACTCAGCGATCTGTTCTCCGAGGATGGAACTATGCTGGTGATAATAGACAAGGCCACGGTGCCGCTGAGCAGCTGAATTCATATCAGAACGCCCCTTGATTTTCTGCTTCACGCTCGGCGAGCCGCCCGCCAGCGTGGATGAAGTTCCTTAGGAAGACAAGCGGCAACCACAAGCTTCAGTCTTCAGAATGATGTCCAAAACTGCATCATCGTTTTGATATTCAAGTTCACATGTGCCGTGGAGAAGAGAACACCGAAGCACCAGGCCTAGTGAGCCGCGCGAGCACGTCTGCTAACATTTCAAATTCAGGTAAATTATCGTCTGTCGAGCTGCCGCACTGCGCGTTGTATCGTTTATCTACCTATCATCCTTGTCTAATGGTACGGTTTGGAGGCAGCATGTAAGCACGCGGATACTGCCCGCGGTTTCTCCAACCACTTCCCCGCAGCTCCATCAGCTGCAGCCTCACCTTCAATGTTGGAGCTGGACAGCAACGCATTATGGTTGGAGTAAACGGCTCTTCGCGACAGGTCGGCCTCCGTAATGCCTGAAACAACGGGGTGCGAAGGATTGATGTAGATAAAAGAGCGCGATGGCAAGTCAACCTTGATTCAACATTCACTTCAGCTCGCCGGACTAAACTCTGAAGGAGCTGACTAACCTGTTTCGCCAGCTCGATACTCTCAAATTGATCGCCGCTTCCGTCAGAGACGTTGTGTTGTCTCAGCGCGCAAGAGAAACAAGTCTTGAGATCGCTGCCGGTCTGCCGTCCGACATGTCTGGTAATGTCCAGCAACCTATGGGTGTCGTCCCTCAGGAGAATGGCTTCCATGTAGACGGAAGCGAAGGCACGAACGGTACAGCGAGGTTCGACCCAAACTTCACCGACAGCGTGATCGATGCCACTGGTTCAAAGGCGAACCCGAGAGTACGAAAGGTCGTCGCCAGCTTGGTTAGATATATGCACGACTTCTGTCGGGAGAATGAAATCACCATGAGCGAGTTCATGGCTGGTGTCGATATGGTACGTTGATGCTCAAACTCCGTAAGCTTCTATGCTGACAGGGCTGCTTCCACAGATGAATCGGGCAGGCCAGATGTCCGATGACAAGCGGAATGAAACTCTGCTCTGCCTAGACATCCTCGGCGTGGAGACACTGGTCGATGAGATCACGCACAAGGTAGTCAGCGAGGCTCCCGACCTGCCTACCGCGACAGCAGTCCTTGGGCCTTTCTGGCGGAAGGATGCGCCAATCTTCAAGCTGGGCGAGTCAATCGTGAAAGGCTTCGAAGACGGCGAGCGTGCGTTCGTGTATGGCAAGGTCTTGGACTTTGATACGGGCGAGCCTATCGCGAATGCGGAACTCGATGTGTGGCATGCTGGGAGTAACGGGCTGTAAGTTCGATCGTGTCCACACTGGTAGTCCAGAACGAGACACTGACATATCGCCACCTCTGCACAGCTATGAAAACCAAGACCCTGACCAACCAGAAATGAACCTCCGCGGCCGTTTCTATACAAACGCCGATGGCTCATACCACTTCTACTGTCTCCGGCCAACGCAGTATCCGATTCCACTTGACGGCCCTGGTGGCGAGCTTCTCAATCTGCTGGATCGGCACCCATACCGGCCGGCGCATATCCACTTCATCCTTTCGGCAGAGGGCTACAAGCCATTGGTGACGCAGATCTTCGATCGTCGTGACGAGTACATCGACAATGATTCAGTTTTCGCGGTCAAGGACTCTCTGGTGGTCGACTTCAAGCCGAGGCAGGGGGATGAGAAGGCGCAGTCTGAGCTGGAATATGACTTCAAGCTTGTGGGGTATGGGAAAGCGGTTAAGAGCTAGATGTCCGCTCAAGGCCATGGGATGAAGGTATGTTCGGAATGAATCGTATGGCTTGTTGCAAGAGCCTTCCTCCATTTCTGTCTTACCGTCTCTCTTTGCATGTTAAGCAACGTATCAGAACGAATGGCGGCATCTTGACTGTTGTTGCTTTCCAGATGTGCCCATTTTATTGCTTGTCCTGCTGATAGCTATTTCCTTCGCTGGCGGCTTGCCACTTGTCGGACAAGCCCGAGCTCTTTTTGGAGATCGGACGACCTCGATCCGATTACAGGCAGCCCTCCGATTGACGAACAACTTTCCTCTGGGAGGAGAACTTCCGGCTACCACCCTCTCTGGTACATCCCTCGGCATGTTCAGAGCGTCCGAGGAGGAATGTATGCAAGCTGCCACTGGGCTACCTTAGTCAAGCTAAATCAGCCACTTCCGTCACGGCTCCTCGATGTCAGGCGAGCAAGTGATGAGCCAGGCCTTAGGGTCAGGCTCACTTCCATATCCACATATCCGGCTGACATGTTTCAGTACGAGGTTCTTCGGCATGCTGTACATGTGGGAGACATTCAACCCCTACATCGATACTCCAGACGCGATGAGTTGTCGGCCAGTCGAGATCGTCGTGAAGTGCGGAGTGCATGTGGCTGCAGGAAGAAGAAGTCGAAGAGCCTCTCTAAGGCTAAGGAAAGTGGTATTATGCCTCGGTGATTTGTAGTGATCGTCGTTAAGCTTAGTACATAAGCTTTTAAGCTTTGGGCAAACCAGGATCGACAACCATTCTCTCCGCAGCTTTAATTACGATGTGGAGTTTTACCCGGATCTTGAGCCCCTGATATGCGGGACGTTATGAGAGCCGTGAATGCGAAGCAGACTCAATAGAGACCAGGTGTTGGGTAGGTGGTAACGGAAAGGCTCGAAGAGCTGTCAACTACTTCAAGATGTCTCATCACTTGCAAACTCCATGGCGTCTTGATCGACAAGCTGGCATCGCGATTTGCAGTGATGCCCACTTCGTCCGTTCGACTAGGATCTTGCCGCCGACACCATACCACGTCTGGATGTATGGCCGTTTCCACGTCAAACAGACTACCGGATCTGGGCCCCCTGCTTGACCGTTTCTGACATGTTCGTTGCAATCGACATAAAAGGCTATCGAGCATTGCCTCGGTGTACTCTGGTACAGTACGCAATCGACCAATTGTGTGATTGGCATTACCAACTAAGGGTGGGAGATTGTTGTAGCCACCTAGGAGCCATGGGTAACATATATGTGTTCCTCGCTCGCGTTGATCCCATGTGGACTACTCTTTCATCTCAAGGTCCCGACTGCACATACGTCCAGACAATATGAAGACTTCAACGGTCATCGCGGCCTTCCTGGCCGGCGGCGTTGCCGCATACCCCAACATGGACAAGATGACTGCACCTCTGGCTGCCAAGGCATATGAGCAAGCGAGAAAGCGAGCAATTGATCCAAAGGCACCACAAGGTGCTGGCGCTCTGCCGTTGGTCCCACCACCGTTCGATGCAAAGAGCCAATTCGTGAGCACGACGGGCGACCACAAGGTCAGCAAGATTTTCCGATATACTAGGATTCAAGCTGACTCGCAACGCAGTGGATTGCTCCGGGGGCGAGTGACCAGCGCGGAATGTGCCCTGGCTTGAATGCTTTAGCAAACCAGTACGTTGAGCGAGTCGTTTCGAAGAGGGACGTTCAGACTGACACCACATAGCGGCTATTTGCCACGGAATGGCAAGGCAACCATTACACAGTACATCGATGCTGTGACGAGCGTATACGGCATGGGTGTCGACTTGGCAACCTTTCTCGCTACGTACGGTGCAGTCATCGACGGACCCTTATTGTCGTGGTCGATCGGAGGCGCACCGCACACAGGCATTGGCGGATCTCATGGCAACTACGAGTCGGATAGTTCGCCATTGAAAGGAGATCTCTACCAATACGGCAACTTGGGCAAGCTGGTCATTTCCCAGTACAAGGAAGTGAGTGGGTGAGCTGAAAACGCTATGAAGTCATGCTTACAGTGATATAGCTTGCCAACATGCAGGCCGACGCCGACGAGCCGAACTATAACCTCGAAGTCTTACGAGAGTTCCGCGGCAAGCGATACCAGGAGAGCATCGACAAAAACCCCAAGTATGTCTGTAAGTATACTTCGCACAGCGCATGTAGTGACGACATGCTTACGAGTGCTTTTCTACCTAGACGGGCCTTTCACCGGTCTTCTGGTCTCCCAAGCGGCGTTTACATTCATTTATCGCTTCATGGCCAACAAGTCGTCCGAATACCCTGAAGGTGTCCTCGACAAGAACACACTGAAGAGCTTCATGGCCATCACCGGATCCGATGACAACGTAGGTCGTGTATGTTCGAGCACTATCGTTCCTTGCTGACAGTGTGTTAGCCTGTCTGGACTTTCGGCCATGAGCGCATCCCAGACAATTTTTACGGGCGCAACGACCTCGATGCCTATACTATCCCCTACTGTAAGTCTCCCCATTTTTCTCATATCTACAAGGTCTGTCTCACTGATACGTCAACAGTCAACACCGATGTTCTCTACATCGCAGAGACCCAGCCTGAGATCCTCGCCATCGGCTGCAACCAAAATAAAGTCGACTCGTTCGATGCCATCGACGTCAACACAATCTCGAACGGCGCCTACACCGTACAGCAGGTTGCTAAGAACCCAGTCTGCTTTGCCACTGAGTTTGCACTTGCTGAGCTGCCAGCTTTGACGGGGCTGAGCAGTCTTGTTCTGTCGCCATTGACCAAAGTGCTCAACAGTGTGACAAGCGGGCTGAACTGTGCTTCGATTGGCAATGTGAACACCAGTGCGCTTGCTGTGTGCCCTGGTCTCACTTTCTACGGAGGTCCCACCGCTCCGGTCGCGAAGGGTGCCATTCAGTCATGAAGGGGGTTGTCGTTACCGACAGCAGAACGTCTGGGAACATGATGATGACTTGCTTCGGCGTTACTTGGGCTTAGTCATATGTGGTTTCTTATTATCGAAATTGTAGCTACTTACAGGGTCAACTTCTGCTGCTACGTTAAACTTTCTTCAACGTCATGCCTAAGACCTCTGCACTTTCTCCAGCGTGACAAAAAGCTGTCCCTCTCTTCTGACCTTGTCGACCACGATCATTCACACCAACCAACACACTGCAAGCCTGAATATTACGCCAGAATGTCTGAAGTGAACTGTAAACTGGACTTCAAAGATCCGTGGCAATTCTCCAAGATCAAAGGAGAACTAAAGGAGTTCTTCGAGAAGTATGGCACGATTGAGGAACTCGTAGGTCAATAACTCGGTATCTGATTCTACGAGTCATTCAGCGGCTGATCACACTCTAGGAACTGAACACTGTGCAAGATAGACGGTCGTACGTCAAGATCAGATGGGCCGAAGAAGACGCCGCTGAAAGGGCTGTCAATGAGTTCACTCAAGATGAAGAGAACTCCGAGTAAGTCGCTGCCTTCCATCACCCCGATAGTGTTTGACGCTGACTTCCATACAGGCTCTTTGACAAACTCGGAGTAAGGAGACCTGGCAGATAGTACCACCACTCAGCACTATATTTGGGCGACTGCAGAATGACCATGAGATGTTTCGTGGAGGGAAGAGTTGACACAGGACGAATAGCGGCCTGGGTAGCTTGTTGGCGAATGGCTAGAAGTCCATGTGTAGCAGCTAGTAAGACCACTGCTTCCGACAACATCGAACTTGCTATGGCTCCGTCTCGTCGTCAAGAGATAGGAGCTAAGTCTTGAAGCCTCAAAGGTATTGCAATCCAAAGGTCGACGTGTTCAGGTTTGTTGGGAGCTTGAGGCTGATGCCATGAGTAAGCACTGTCGGAGACTATTCGACAACCATGTCTCCGATACAAAGGGAAAAGCTGACCTCTCCCAGTGCCTCGCATTTACAATTCTGTTATCCCCAACATCAACATCAGCATTATATGCTCGACAAATTAATAGCCATGGCGACTAGAACAATCATTAGCAACACCATCGCCCTCCTCATCTTCATCCTCTACATCATGGCTGGACAAGCCCACTTCATCTCTCGCCTCACGCCTGGGCTAGCCGCCAACATCGAAGCAATGACGCCGAACTCGCATGCTGCCTTCCACTTCCTCAAACTGGACTACACGACTATCAAACGTTTGTTTGGCGCATTCGACTTGGCCGCCGCGGCGTTGTTGGTGAGCCGTACCACGCGGACAGCCGGCCTGTGTCTCGCTGTTCTCGGCTTCAGTGGTGGACTGTACGGACAGCTTTATGCTGGCGATGATATTGGTCAAGTGGGTGCTCTGCTCTTCTTGGCTGTTGTTGGGCTTGTGCTGCGGATGCGGTAGGAGGACATCCTAGTTGGTAATGCCATTGTTGTTCTTGGGAGATTACCGAACAATTATGACATACTTCATGAAGGGGAGAATCGACCCAGGATGGGTAGCGGCCGTCTCATGGTATTTTACCGCCGGTAGTCCATAGAGAGTCTCTTGCAATCTGCAAACATCGATTGCTCTGGTCAGATCGTCGATCTGCTACGTCGACACTGAACAGGTCAAAACCACAAAATGCAGCCATCGACGACGAAGAGGAGACCACCCTACCAGGAATCATCGTTCGCGAACGAAGAGTGGCAGCGTCAATCCAGAGAGCTGGAGGGTTCAGTTCAACGTTCGTCATCAGGAAGACTTGCTTGAAGAGGAGCGGTCCATAACCTCCACCAAGGTTGTTCTCCGGATCGATCGTGATCTGTAACTGCTTGCACCTCGCTCATACCACCGGAGTAGCTCTATGTTGTGATGAGATTGGTTTAAAGGACAAAGCAACCTGCATAGCATTAGTTTGCTCAGCTGCTATTCGCCAACGATAGGTGTGGTTTCCTATTCAGTACTATAGCTGTTTGCTGCAACTCCACTTTGTACCCGAGACATTTTAGACCCTGCGTTTGACGGTCCTACTCCCGAAGGAACGTTCCTGACGTCATATCGAAGCATTCAGATATAGAGACTTCCATCCAGTAATCTCGTCCTCTCCGGGTCGACCTCCAGATCGATTATAAGAATTTGCGTCACCTGTAATGTCTCCTCGATCCATTTACTGTGAGCTGGACTCCGAAGACAAGCTTAACGAGATGTATGAAAAGATGGAGGACCCCGAAACCAAGGCCAAGGAATTCTTTTCAAAGTATGGTGAAGGCTTTGAAGTCGTAAGTCTGACATTACTCGATGACAGCCGAATCAAGTCTGATGAATCGCGCGATAGAACACCCTGAGGGCTCACCAGCGTCCAACGAACATCGAGATCATGTTCATCGACGTGGACACCGCTCAAAAGGCCTGGAAAGAGATCGACTCCGACTTCCGTGATGAGACTCTCGCGTGAGTTGATCTGTTGCACAGGCACAAAGCGGAGGCCGTTCCAATGCTTACTTCTGCACAGTACGTTCTACGAGGACTTTGGAGTCATTGATATCACACCAAGCGAGCCCTAGGGTTGCCCCAATACATTCTTGAGATTCGGGCTTGGCTACACGTGTCGACCAAGGACCTTCTGGATGGGTTGAATCCAGCATCCCAGGAATAGCCTAACGACCGTACCGTCTTCCAGAATCGAAGAGGCTCTGATTCAAATACTCGGTCGCCATCCTGCATGCTCATATTCTTGGAGGTACGCCTTTCTCGATTGTGTTCTTCTGTTGATCCACTTCGCACACAATGATGAACGACGCTCCAGTCTGCGTCGATGTGAGATTGAGTTTACGCACAACGTCACGCTGCATTGTGGAGCGAGAGGAGGTAGCTCCATCGAAGAAGCATTCATCCACACCTCATGTACTCCTGCTTGAGTGTTCATCAGCCATTGACCCCTTCAGTATCACTCGCCAACATCTGACCATTCCACCATCGCACATTCTCGCGCAGCCGCCTGAACACCGAGTTGGAAGTGTACAGCTTGCTTCGGACAACCATACCTAATGCCATGTGAGAACCGTGAAATACCGCGTTTGGGACACGCTTCGGCGTGTTGATGTTCGGCATTAGTCTGCATGGTTGGTGATGCTAATGCAGACGAGGGAGCGATGTGTTTTGGCGTCTCCACGATGAGAAGAGGCGAATGAAGTGTCTCCCTCGTGTCGTGTTTCGGATGTATCACCGCTTCAGTGTCGTTACTTCGAATTGCGTTGACGAGCACCGGAGGGATGATCGTGGGGACTGCATACCCGGAATCCGTTCTAGACAGCCACTGGTCAGTTGTACATGTGTATGCTTTCTTCTAGTGAAGGCCGAGCTGGTCTCTCGATCGTTGTTGAGTTGCGTGCATATGCTGTCCATCGTCATGTCTACGAAGTCGGGCATGCACATTCTATAAGTACCACTCAACGTTGCGTGTGTTGTTGATCATTCTTCATTTCCTATCTTCCTCAACCTTTTCTTGGTAACTATCCCAGATCCAGCACGACACAGCCACGATGTCTACTCTTGTTGGCTTGAAGAACGCGGACCCAACTATTATGGGTGTTAGCCAGTCCCGAGGAATTCAGCGGTTGAAGGAAGGGCTGACGCCCTACCTCAAACCATATGGCATGACCTCCACCGTAGGTCGAGTCTCCCGTTCGCAGCCGTCAAGTCTAACCCGCGAGAAGGATGTCAAGGCTCCGGAAGGATGGGACGATCCCTTCAGCGTCATTGTCGAGTTTGCGGACAAAGACAAAGCCAAGGAGGTTCACAGGGTGCTTCAAGATGATAAGCAGGAGCTGAAGGGGTACGTTGTTTATGCTATTAGTGGCAGGACTGACATCTGACTGTTGCACAGTCAATTGGGCCGCTATGGTGTATCTAGGTTGGGGGTGGAGTAGGATGTCCGTTTCGACGCTCGCCTTTAGGTTGGGTCGCTTGCCGGGTCTATGGTCGACTCCGGAGTGGCCGTTTGATGGAAATGCTCGAGAAGGCAGGCGGGGATGGCAGTATCGGTGTAGTTGGTACCTAGGCAGCTTGACGAAAGCATGATAAGTAGTGAAAGGACTGACAGGCGGTTGATGAAATGTGCGCTTATCAAGTGTGACTCCTGTCCTTCCCATCCAGTCCTGGGTTGAACACTCTCTCGCCGCCTTCACCGGTTTGGAACGCCATGAACGAGTGTGTTTACCACTTTCGTACTACGCTCCACTCCCCATGCACAATTCTAGCCTCCAAGCTCGACGTCAGAATGAGTTTCGTAGGACTGTTTGCGAGTCCGAGATCGCACCTATACTGATGTACTGTGACTACGGCAACGCATGAACGAGGGAGCTCGAGCCATCGACTTTCCAGAGGATCGATATGATATTGAATCAACGTGCAAACCTCCAATCGTAGGCGAGTGTTGGTTCATCCCAAAGTTCGTGCATATGCAAATGCTTTTCCCGGATGTCGTAGAGCCAAGAGAGAGCCGCGGAAACGTTGACATTACTCCTGTCCTGGTTTAGCGCTAGAGCGAAAGTGGAAGCTACCCTTTCAACCTCACTCAACCTCGTCTCGGTCGAAGTCTGGGAAGTTCGTGGACAGAATGTCACCAGTCCTCGATTATCAATCGTTCGCCCCGAGTGCATGCATTGCGTGATGGTGCAGATGTCGAGTGATAGGCTTCTGACAATCGTCATGCCAACGTACCGTCTCCCATGTCATTCGTCCTCCAGCGAGGATCGGGTGGAGACGATGGTACAACTCTGTCACTTCATAAAAATGGCAGTTCCTGCTTCTGAGAACACAAGCTCCCAAATCACTCATTTTTACCTACCCCAGCATCCATCAACCATTCCAACGGTCTCACATTCTTGATTCAAAATGGTGGTTGAACTCTCCGTTCGCCATATCGAGCAAAACGATGAGAAACTCAGAGCGAATCTCCAGACTACCATCGAGCGAGGCATGGTTGTCAAAAACAAAGAGATGAAAGTAAAGAAAGTCCATCGTACGTTGGTACCTGCTTTTATGGGTTGTCACACACGAACCTGACAGTGAAGTAGACGTGGCGCCACATCACCGAGGATGGCGACCCAAGGGTGTTGGTCTATTTGGAAGACCCCGACTATGAGAGCTGGTTGGCGAACTGTATTGGGAATCCGGCGCCGGATGCGCGTTGGAAAAAGCTCTTAGAGTAAGCGCCGTTCACGATGTAGGAGATTGCGGTGTTGACCATCATACAGGGAGTTGTGGGGCTTGGGAATATTCAGAGGCGAATACGATGAGTATTAGCTGGGCATGGTGGTAACGAGATCCGCGTTCACCCACTTCCGTATTGAGCATGGCGGCAGGTGGGGTCGGCGAAGGATCGGAAATGTTGTTTCGAGGTGGTTCGTCGGTTATGGAGGAGATGCGTCGTGGCAGTGAACTAGCCGTCTCACAGCGCAATCATCAATGCTGAGCATACGGTCATCCCGAAACTGTGAATTAGGATCATGTTCACGTACCCCTCAGACCTCAAGCATCCCCCTCAGCCCCGCCTCCACACCCCTCAACCACCGTCCCCTCTCCTCCAGTTCATCCTCCAAGCCCCCAACCTCCCTCCTCCGTCTCGCGTCCTGCGCACCCTGCACCGCGGAAATCTTCTTCGCGTTCAAAATACTGACTTCATCCTGCAAAGCCGCAACCTGCGCCTGCTTGTGCGGGAGCGCCGCGCGTAAAGTCTCGATCTGCCGGTCCATGGATTCGAGTTGTCCTTCGCGCTCTTCGAGGAGCTCGAGGGTGGGTTGGAGAGGAAGTGAAAGTGCAGGATTGGAGGATTTGGGGGGCTGGGTTTGGCGGAGGGTGGAGATTGTTGATTCGAGGTTTGATATTTCTTCGGGTAATGACTCCAGCTGCGTTGTTTGTAGTTGGACGTTTTGATATCCTGCACACATCATTAGCACAACCCTTCTTGATATTTTGAAAACAACTTACGCCCAGCCAACTGCCTTCCCTGCTCCTCAAGCTCCTTCACAATCTCCCGTACCTCCTGCTTCTTCTCCTTTAGCGCCGCTTTATCCTCCTTCAGCTTCTCGTCTAGCTCCGCATTCTCGCTCGCGTCAACAAACTCTGGCTGCTCGGCTGTGATGGCGCGCAAGAAACGCTCTTTTGTTACTTGCTCGACGTAGGAGAAGCGGAGTTTGGAGAATAGTTCTTGATAGTGTACGAGATCTGCGGCGAGGATAGAGGGGGATGCGTTATCCCGTGCGGAGGTGTTGGAGCCATTGGAGGATCGTTGTGTTGTGGTGGGGTTTGTTGTTGTTGTTGTTGATTGGACGAGGTATGGTTCGGAGAGAGAGAGGATGGAGAGGGAGTGGGTGGCTTGGAGCGAAGTGAGGGCGGTTTCGGGGTCCATGGCGGGTTTGTGTGTTTGGAAGTGGTTGATTTTGAAGTGTATATGTATAAGTGTATGAGTGCTCGACGACTGATGTTCGATGTTTACCTCGTGATTAAGCTCAGGGTTAAGCTTTCAGCCACGTTCCGCCCTCATGCGGAGGTGTGGAGACGTGCATAGAAGACGGTGGTCAATTAAGCGAGATGGAGTCCTTCTGAGGTGTGCATTAATCGTCCAAATCCAACTAGTGTCACTATACCGCAGATCCAATGCGACATGCAGCATACATGTATCCAATTCATATTCGACCTCCAAAGCCCACATCAACTATCCTTCAGCCTTCCCCAACTAGCTTTAACATCCACCCCACCCTCCCCATCCACAACCTTTCCACGATCCCACTCCCTCCCCTCCCCCCTCTTCGCCCACCGCACATCCTCAACCCCCTTCTCTCCCCCACCACCATCATCCTTACTCCCAACCAACCCACTATTCTTCTCCCACTTCCCAACCTCCTCCTCCTCCGTGAACCCCGCCTCCCTCAACCTGTCCCCACCCTTGACACGCCACTTCGCCCGGTCTCGTAAGGCTTCGAGCGCCATGTCCCAGTCATCCCTCTCCCCGTCTTGCCCGCCTTCGTCGGGGGAGAGATCGACGTCGGTTTTGGGGTTGTAGGAGGGGTTGAAGCGGGTGTCGATTGTGGATGCCACTTTGTTGGCGCCGCGGCCGCGGGCAAGGATCTTGGGGGGCGGGGAGGGGCCGATGACGTCGTCTAAGGGGTCGGAATCCTGGTCTGCTTGTTCTTTAGGCTGGTCGTGTCGAGGAGGTCTTGCTGCGGGGCGTGGGGAGCGGGAACGAGACGAAGAGCAGGACTCGGATCTTTTCCGTCTATCTCGGGGTCGAGCATGCCGTCGTTCGTCCGTAGTAGTAGATGTTCGATCGTGCTTATGCCGCCGCGGATCATCCTCCCTTCCTCTCTCCCGATCCCGCCGAGGTTCATGCCCATGTCTCGAGCCCTCCTCATCACCCCGCCCATCCTCAACCTCCACCCGCCTCCTCTCAGCCCTTTTACCCTTCTCCCCCAACCCATCCAAAACACCCGCCCACCTTCCCTCCCTCTTCCCACCCCTGCTCCTCTTAGCCCGGTGCTCCTCCCTGCCCTCACCATCCTCCTCCCTACCCCTCTTCCCACCCCTCCGCAACTCCCGCAATCTTGCCCTACTCTCCTCCTCCTCCTTAGCTTTCAGCGCCGCATTATGCGCATCAGCATCCCTGACAATATTCCTCAGGAAGCGAGTGTTGGGCTTAGGCGCATCCTTACTTCGCCGACTCGAGGTTGGAAGCAGAGATCCAAGACCATTCGTGAGATAGCGCTTTTTATTGGCCTCGGCGTCGCGGGTGAGGAGGGAGATTACGTAGTCATCGTTATTTTCTAGGGCTTCTCCAAGTGGCATTGTAGTAGGTGTGCACGGTGTGGTAAAGATGCTGAGATATGGCTGTGAAATCCACTGATGTGGTGGATCGCACTTTCTGCCGAGTTCACTTGCGCGTAGGGTTAGGGTTATCGAAAAGTCGTGTTATTCTTTACGACTCCCGCAATATATTGGAAGAGATCGTTCTGATGTGACAAAGCAAGTACATCGTAATTTCGAACATGTATGTACACTTCCATCTCTCCAGCCCAGTCATACAGCCACCCCAGGACCTTCGTCAGTCGAGAGCTCGCCGCTCGACGAACGCAGCGACTGGGCCTTCTGACGGGCATAGCCATCCTTCAAGCACTGGACTCGCACGAGAAGTTGGACGTGCGTGCGGCGCAAAGACCTTCGGCTTATCCGTCTCTCTCTCAGTCCCATTTTCGAATGAGGTCCTTGGGGAGCCGCGATCCGCATCGTCGGGACCGCATGCAGACCGTCTTCATTCTTGTCGTTGGCGTCCAGTCTTCCTCACAAGGTTGACAATCTCGGCCAGGTTATGGACTTGTCCCCTCAGCCAAACCAAGGCGCCCCCGTGGCCTTCCCCTTAGCCAACTCAGCCTCAATATTCTCCTTCACAATCCTCTCCCTCAACCTGCCCACCTGCCTCAGCTCCTCCTCCAACATCCCCACCCCCAACTCCTCCATAACCTTCCCCTTTACCCCCCCATCACCTCCAAACCACCCCCTCCACTCCAACCACCCCGCATCCCGTCCTCCCTCCCTCTCCTTCGCCATCCCCCGCGACGAAGCGAGCCGCTGCAGCATAACCTCCCAGTTCTTAACCCCAGTAAGCAAACACTCCTTACACCTCCTCTCCTCCTTCGCACTCTGCCCACTCTCAACCTGCGCGGCAGCGCCAATACCGCGATTCCGGTCCTGCCGAGCCTGTATGTTTGCTTCAGCGACTAAGACGCCTTGCCTTGTCCAGCCGACGCCTTCGCTAGCGCGTTCTGGGGAGGAGGCGAAGAGGATCTCGCCGATGTAGACCATTAACTCTCCCTCCTCGCAGGTTGGTTTGGAACTATACCGTACAAGCGGCGCGTCGTCGTCTGGTGGCGGGGAGGGGAATTTGGAGGAGGAAATCCAGCCGCGGACCATTGAGTAGGCGGCGCCGATGTCTGTGCTGGCGGTTGTGTCGGGAGTGTAAGCGTCGTAGGGGTATGGGGAGAGAGGGGCGTTCCGCCGCGCGCGGAGGACGGAGAGGAGGATCGGGAGGGCGGAGGCGATGTTGGAGGTTCGGGCGTGGTGGGTTGCGAGGGATGTGGTGGCGCGGAGGAGGTTGTTGGTTAGGTCTGCTGAGGGAGCGTCTGGTTTGAGGACGTTGGTTTTGGGGTCGAGGATGGAGGATGCGGTGGCTGGGTTGGGGAGGGCGGATTTGGCGATGTCGATGGCCCAGTGGTACATTTCTTCTGCGCTGTCGTGGAGACCTTTGTAATCGAGCCAGTTGGCGTAGCCTTCCGCTGCATCGAGTCGTTGGCGGGTGGTGAAGCCTTTCGTAGTCAAGATCTTCATGTAGAACGTCTCCGGAGGCTCGTAGAACCGAACGCAGTCTTCTTCGTTGGGCGCAGTATCCATATACACCGGCGTAGGCCTCGGATCCGGATTGGAAGGCCCAATAACCACTTCTTGCGGAAACACCTTCTTCCGCCTCGTATCAAGCACGATGTTATCCAAATGCTCCGCCGCAGTCGCAGACAACATCAACGCGTCAAAATACCCAGTCTTCCACTCATAACTCTTCGCCTCAACATCAAACCCCGCCCTCCCCACCTCCGCTATCACCAACCCTGTCCCCTCTCCATCAACCTCGCCAACCGCATCTTGCACAACCACTCCCTTCCCGTCCCCTTTGCGGTCTTCCAGCCTCCTTAAGCACTCCTTCAATTGGCTCCCCACCTTCGGCCAATCCACCAACGGCGCACGCTGCTCCTCCACACTCCTCATCTCCGCCCTCGCCATCCGCAACGCCTGCCTCGTCAGAAACTTCCACTCCGCCGGTGTCGGCTGCAGGCGCTCATCGGTTTCCATCTGCACGCCCTCCAACGCGATCCCGCCGAGCAGCATGAAGACGAAGATGAGGCCGGTCCATTTTACGGACTGGAGGGAGACGTCGCGGACGTAGGCGCGGGTTTCGGTGGAGATAAAGCGGGAGATTGGCGCTTTGGGGGTGGGTTGGGAGAGGTA
>JAABUL010002244.1_pt1 | contig 32693 bp, 29 predicted proteins | sample 5559151 | NCBI WGS metagenome assembly JAABUL01 (sample SAMN10711876, study PRJNA513368) | rock metagenome | isolation source: Antarctica rocks | place: Antarctica: Victoria Land, Pudding Butte sud | reverse complement strand
CCCTAACCCTAACCCTAACCCTAACCCTAACCCTAACCCTAACCCTAACCCTAACCCTAACCCTAACCCTAACCCTAACCCTAACCCTAACCCTAACCCTAACCCTAACCCTAACCCTCAGCAATTCCTGAAATGGTTTGGGCACATCTTCGCAATCAAGAATTTGCCTGTTAATCCGAAGCTCGAGGTTCTAATTCGTTATATTCAATGGGCCCAGAAAATCAAAAGTCACTATCTTGACTTTCTTAAGACTGCATTTTCCGGCAAGGTTCAGCCATTACCCCGATGGGTTTATACGATTTTCAAGCTGGGACGGTATGATATTGCTTCCAGAGCGCTCGTTCAACTCGCTTATGAGCTTTCTGCTCTTCTCAACCCTATGATTGTTGAGCTGTAACTGCGCCGTCAAGAACGCCATTTACTATCTTCGAGGATGAGGTACCTCTAACCTGTGTTCTACGCAGGATAGTCGAAGCTCGTACAGAGAAATACATCTCTCGTCTTGCTAGCGTCTGGAACGTAGCGAACGTAGAAACCCAGTTTCGAAGAGCATGTTCCTTGAATCTAATTGTTCATGCTGAGATGCAGCTTGTCAATTTCTACGATCACAATCGGCAGTGCAAACCATCCTTTCGATTCATCGGAGTGAGCAAGAAGTCTTGCTACCTCTGTCACATGTTCCTGGCAACTCATCCCGAGTCCTTTTGCGTTTCATCCTGCCATCAAAAATTATACCTACCGTGAATTCCTTCCCCAACGGCTGATCTTAGCGTCTACAGACAATATAAGGCCATTATAAGAGAGTTGAGCAAGTTGATGAAGGCAGCAGCAAAACACGATCTAGCAGGCCGCTTAGATGGCGGACGCAGACCTGTTCCTCCGGATTCCACGGCGGGGGTTTCTCTCTCTGGCTTGACGGAACCTGCGGAGATGGGAACTCAAATCCTTGCTGAATCGCAGGATAACTTTCAACTCAGACCGAACACAGCGATGAACGGGGACATTGCAATAGAGGGAGCTGTCACGGTTGAGGGAGAGACTTTCGAACCTGCATCATCTTTTCGCCCAATCGATGTAGTTAGCCTCACGCCATACATGAAAACCGAGCCGATAACGTTGAACAGAACAGGAGTAGCTACATCAACAGAATGGTTCTTGACAAACAACAGCTCGACCTCGGTTCTGACAATGGTTTTCCATTTCATACGAACTGATGATGTCAATAAGCAAGACATAATCAGCATGAGAGATATCTTTGATCCTTCTACTAACTGCCCGTCGTGGGCCAAGCTGCTCGAGATCCTAAAGACTGATCATGACTTGAGGGTGACTTTTAAGAAGAGTCAAGAAGTCTTGATGATCAACAATCAGATCCGCGTGGGCAACGAGCGACAATTCCTTGCCTGTCTGCAGTATCTGCATAACTCGAATATACCAAATTCGAAGGCTCTCGTATATGACGTTAGCGAATTAGCCTTTTCAAAGGATGAATTGACACTTCACCAGCTGTGACATTTTAGCAAGGAACTTCGAGTCAGTCAAAAACGGCACTGGCTCTTCTTCGAACAACCTGGCTTGGTAAGAAGTTCACAGAATATAAAAGTATAAGGAAGTGAAGTCGTAATATGCTATGTACCGTGAGTGTAATCAGATATCTTCGCTAAGTATAAAGTGACTAATATATGTGGATAACAGTGTCCACCACCCACTTACCCTACGTCTCATTCCTTAACCATGCTCTCATCTAGTGTGACCGTTGGGTGGAGGTTTGGCTGGGTTGGATGTGGATTCTTAACAGAAAACCCAGGCCACCGAAGCCTACTTTTGTCGTGGAGGGACCTGAAGAGTGCCCGGAGAGAAGATGTGCATGTCCCTTTGACCTGGGTTATGAGCAGAGTAAGGAATTTCTTTTTCTCGACAACATGCACAGCACAGACAGAAGCCAAGGGAGCAGCATTCAACCCGTTTTCGTGAGGAAGTCTGTTTATCTGACTTATTTCGGCACACAAGTATCCGATGATCGTGACAGCGAATCTATTGCCTCGAGCCCTCCGGCAGGAGAACCACATCGGTCAGGCGGCTCCTATTATAGATTAGTTGTTACTGACCTACCCGGACGACGGATTAAATGACCAGAAGAGAGAAAATGGTGATCAAGACCGAGACCCAACGCAAGAAGACGTAGACCAAAGATACGCACTCCAAGAGCAACCAAGCACGGAAGAAACGTGAGAGAATCAAGGCCGATAATGCCAGATCATTGAAGAGTAACGGGAGAAAGAAAGCTGCCAATGATGACATCGCCAAGGAAGATCACATACGAAAGAAGTAAATTGTATTAACAAAAATAAACATCAAAAAGAAAATAATTCGCAAAGTTAAACTGCTTCACTTTAAACAAGAATTACATAAAACGATCAAAGAAGAAAAAAACATTTAACGTTTAATTAAATGAATTAAGAAAAGAAGTCATTTATCTTCATTTTCTTTTCAATTTTCATCACTTTGATTAAACAATGATAGAATGATAAAACTTAAAAACAAAGTAAATGTTTTGTTAACATAATTTTTTTTTTCTTTCTTTGCAATTAATCTGATCAACATAAAGAACTTTGTTTATTTGAAAGCAATAATCTTCTCGTAAGAAATTAACAAAAATGAAATGAAAACTGTCATATACAAATTAATTCTTGACAAGATCTTTGAGTTTAACAACATAATTAACAAAGTTTTACGCAAGATCGCGAAATGACTTTCATCACAAATGCACTTTCTGGTTTAAATCTGCATTAACATTTTTTATCACTCAAAAGTTTTTAAAAAAGCATATGTCATAATGCTTCGCAAATTCAACAAGAAAGATTACACACAATTAAAAGTTTACAAATTCATTATTCTGTTCAACACGTTGAATAAAGCGTTTAAATTAATCATGATGATTAAATTAAATTATTTAATTAAATTTAACGCGTTGTTTTTTAAAAAAACAAATAAAAAAACGACGCGTAAGATTAACAGAATTGAAATTTAAATTATTAACAGAACAGATATATACAGTCTGAAACTGCAACAAGAATTACATAATTAATTTATTGTGTCTGAATAAAATTAACGCATTCAACAACGTGTCACATTTAGAATTGTTACACAATTTACGAAAGAAACGCATATTAACGTATATGATTGACTGAGTCTTCAGTTTTTTAAAGAAAAGAAAGATTTTTATCATCATAAACGATTGTAAAAGTAAAACTTGAACAATACACGCAAATATATCGCAGAAATCATCAATGTCATTCATTTTGTATTTCTTTTTCAACGTCAATTTAATTAAACAACGTGTACGATTAAAACTTAAAATCAACGTCATAAAATTTGTGAACGACGTCAATATTTTAACATACAAAAAGAACACAGAAAACAATTGCAAAACACTCGATAAATTACACGATGTATACAAGAAACAAGTAAAACAACACAAAATTATCATTGTCTTAACTAAATATGAATTCATACACTTAATGAGACGAGTTAGAATCATTCGACATAAGATATATCATGAAGTCTATTGCATTCTAATCGAAGATTCTAAGACACAGAAAAAGAAGAAGAGAAAAGAAGCTGTGGCAGAGCGGCAGGCCTATAACTGCAGAAGTCTCTGCCGCGATCAGCGCTAGTTCTAATCGGGAACTGGTCGCTCTGGATCGGTCAATTCCATAATTAAGCTTTGTAGATGACAAGGCTTCAGGTTTGTCACAGAAAGTCACGTAGGGTGTTTGGTAGAACGTTTGGTAGGGTGCTTGATAGGGTATTTGGTAGGGAGCCACGTAGGGTGTTTGGTAGGATGGTTGGTAGGGTATTTGGTAGTGAGCCATGTAGGGTGCTTGGTAGGAAGCCATGGAGGCTATTTGGTGAGGAGCTTGGTAGGAAGCTATGGAGGCTGTTTGGTAGGGTGTTTGGTAGGGAGCCGTGTAGGGTGTTTGGTAGGAAGCCATGGAGGGAGCTTGGTATGGAGCTTGATAGGGAGCCGTGAAGGCTGTTTGGTATAAAGTCATGTAGACAGAAAGCCATGTAGATAGAAAGCCACGTAGACAGAAAGTCACGTAAAAAGCACTGTTTGACGCGTGTTTTGAAGCGTGTAATGAGCTTGGTAGGGTGTTTGGTATGATGTTTGGTAGGGTGCTTGGTAGGAAGCCACGTAGGGTGTTTGATAGGGAGCCGTGTAGGGTGTCTGGTAGGTAGGTGAGCACGTAGGTGAGCATATAGGGTGGCGAATAGGTAGGTGAGAATGTAGATGAACATGTAGGATGGCGAGCATGTAAGTGAACATGTAGGATGATGAGAAAGAAGATGAAAACTCTGCAAATAACGACGAGACGTGCGCGTTCTTCATTGTTTACTATCAAATTTGTATGGGGCCAATAAAAGATTGAGCAGTCGAGTACAGGATGCAAATCAGGATTCAGTCGGAGATTATTGATCAGGAATTCTTCGGCCCTGAGAGCCCAGGGCCATCCCAGGGCTCCCAGGGCCGACAGGGCCCGCTGGGCCAAACCACTTTTCCCGGGCCGGTCAAAAAATCGTCGATGCAGCTTATTAATATTTTACGTTTATTTCAGGGTCTTGTTTGCACGGGATGTAAATTACGTGAAAGTTTTACAAAAAATCGTAAGTTTTCGAACCCTACTGAGGGGTGTTTCGTCTTTGCCGCCGCTTAGGGGTATCTGGTGTGCTAGTCTTTCGTCGTACGATTATACTATATTTTCGAAAAATCGTTAATCGACTTCAGGTAATAATTATTAAATATTGAGTACGATGTTTGAGCGTAGAAGAAGTAGAACAATAAGGAATGTAATATAGGTAGCGAACGAGATCATCTATATAAATCAATCACTGAATTTAATACTAAGGTTGGTGAAATACATCGTGACTTTCCACAGCTGTTGGTGACCATCGATCAGTCGTTCACTCTCACCACAACCTTATTCGTGACGCCCACCAAGGTACGCATTAGGTCACCAAGCTGCTCACTTGTGCACTCCGCATCAACAGAAACACGATGCATGGTCAAGTTCGCACTTCCGTGACGCAAGGCGACGGAATCTTGTGCAGAGGATGGTGCAGATACGAGCGCCTGAGAGCGTGCAGGCGAAGCATCAAGGGTGGATGGCAATTGATTCCTCAAACGCTGACGTTTAGGAGGACTACATCCCTGCTGAGCGACAGAATCGGAGATGGGGCTGCGCCGAGAGCCTGGTCGGGCGCTATCTTCGTGGATGGTACAATTCACTCCACCTGACAGGACGCCCTGCATCTCATGAGAGTTTGGGGGTTGTATGGGTGAGCGAGTGTGATAGCCATTGTATTGGTCAATATACTGATGTGAGTAGAGGTCAGGCGAGGTTGTGTAATTCAGATCTGGGTCGAAATTCATATTCAAACCGGGCGGTGTAGACGTGTGGATGCCAGTCTGCTGATAGCCGCTCAGCAAAGAATTAGAAGGGAATGCATTGAGGCAAGGAGGGTTTTGAAGTTTGTTTCCCCAGGGTTCAACGGTCGCCGAGGGAGGAATTGAAATCCGCTGGATATCGCTTGCACCTGTTAAGGCACAAGGGAGTTGGGCCGTTGAATGAATGTTCGAAGCTTTTCTTTGCGTAGTTGTCGCGTTGATCGGCAAGCTCCCCTGCCAACCTAGATTTAGCATTTTTGTGTTATTAGCCTCATTTCCATCGACCCCCTCTTCGTCATCGTCGTCCTCATCGTCGTCCTCGTCGTCGTCCTCGTCTTCATCCTTGTCGTATTCGTCCTCATCGTCCTCATCACTCTGATCAGCGGGCTCCCAAGGCCTTGCCTCAGGCTTTGATTTCTGCCTAGGTTTTCCAGGGGTTTGCTGTGCTTTAGCTCGCAAAGCTGAGTATCGATTCTTCAAAGCAAGCGGCGTCCTATTTGGTAGGAATGAGGATACAATCATTTTCCAATTTCGTCCATGCTGCTGGACTGCTTGAACTAATTTTTCATCCTGACAAGGTGTAAGCATGGGGAGCGACGAAATCCAATATTATGCCGATATTACGATACCTCTACACTTGCCCAATCGCTGTAATCGATATCTGGGTCTAACGATAGACTCCAGTGGCTTGAGCACTGATCCGAGTTCCTTGTTCCCACTACCGCAGCGGCCCGCGACCATTTTTGGCCGTGCTCTCGCACAGCACACCAGAGTCTCTCATCTTCAGACTCAGTCCAGGGCCCTTTGGTTGAACCATCGGCGAGTGTATTATACCAACGCTTGCGGCAGTCTTTATTTGTGCGGCCGGGAACGCTCTTAGCTAGATCTCGCCACAGCAACGGCCGTGACTCTTGGGTAGCTGTACTGTCTATGTCAGATATAGGTCTTATCATATGCAAAAAGCAATAGCGAGGGGAAGGGTAACATGGAGGCACAGCGTTCGGGGGCTCAATAACCTTTGTTGAAAGCTTCTCGAAGTAGCGAGTCCTCCTCTATGGTCCACTTACGGCGCTCTCGGCCCATAGCGTCTACACTCTTGCTGAGGTAATAGTTGTTAGTACTAACACTTGCTAGAATTAGTGATGAAGATCATCTTACTCTGAATAGCTAGCTGACCACCTCTTGCAGTCGCTCTAGATTCGATTCTGGTTAGAGGCTGTCTAGGATCTTCTATTGTATAAGTTTTCTACTAACAACTAATAGCCCGAATACCGTGATAAATTCGAGATTCAAGGGAGGCAACGATATGTGATATGAAAGATATGCTGTTGCAGGAAGAAGTGAGGACAAAATTCTAGAAGATACAGTACCCCGCACTAAGTCTTCGGCTGCGCTCCCCAACCAAATCACCACCCCACCTGCATCAACCATTGAACCATCAAATTCAGCTGGGGAACTTCAATATTTGGGCTAGTTATTTAGTAGTATATGACCTATGATTCCCCAATCAATATTTGGTATGCCAGCCCTCCGCTTTAATGACAGCTGCACATCTGCGTGGCATACTGGATATTAGCCCCTCCATTACCTTCTCCCGTATGTTCCCCCGGCCTTCTGTAAAATCTGGAACAGTTGAGTTTCAGCTTCATCGCCTTTACCCTGCAGCGAATCCAAATCCGGATAGACTTTATAGGCTTCCTTCTTCAGTAGAGCCCAGAGATTTTCGATTGGGTTCAAATCGGGACTGTACGGAGGCCAATCCATGACCTCTATACCATTTTCCTGAAACCAAAGCTTCGATTTTCTGGCTCTATGTATCGGAGCGTTATCTTGCATGAACACTAGTCCTGGCTCCCATATGCCAGCCAAATTGTGATCCAAAATCTGAACGTAGAAGGCTGCTGAATAGCCGTGTTTTTTGGATTCGAAGTCCCGATCGAGCAGGTATAAATCCGATCTTCCAGAACCCCAAAAAGCTCCCCAAATCATAATGGAAAAGGCCTTTCCATTGGGAATTTCCATTACTTTATCTCTATCCCATTTCTGTTTGGGAGTTCCAAACACCCATTCTCGTGTTTTACCTGATCCCCGAGCCACGGATGCCTCGTCCGACCAAATGACTTTCCTCCATTGATCCACAGTCCAATCTTTATGTTGTTTATCCCATTTTAACCGAATCAGAGCAGCTTCAGGTGTTAATTTCGGTCGCTTAAGAGCTAGCCAGTGGGAAATTCCGTGAGCTCGTAGTGTGACGTTGAGAGTTCTCGCGTCCAAATCGATCCCGGTGTTCGTTTTCAGCTGTCTCTAGGTGATTTTGGGCTCCGATCGTAACTGACGTATCAGTACTCTAGCTGCTCGGGGGGTAATTGATATGGGCCTTCCTGATCTGGGTTCATTGTCTCCGAAGGGTGTTGTTTGAAGCCTTCCCAAAACGCTCTGAACGGTGGTTCGGGGAACGTTCAAATTCCGTCCTATTTGGGTGGGTTTTAGGCCTAATTTAGCTTGTCCCGATATTTCACCTTTGGTGAGCAAAGAAAGCTCCTTTCTAGAAGTCTTGTTACCAGATATTGGAGTTAACGGAGCCCTTCTGAGCATTGTGGATGAAGTTGAAGAAGGTGAGTTGTTTTGAAGGTACGCGATTTTACGTGTTTTCGCGATCTTAGCCGAAGACTTAGTGCGGGGTACTGTAGAAGGGTTCACCTAGTGCCCGTCCATACCCCATCTCGTCCAGCCCTATTATAGGGCTGACAGCTATAATTTCCATCTTTTACATCCGAACACCTTCTTCGCTTTAATATTCAACCAATCAGTTCATAATTAACATCCGATATGTCCTACATTCCTTGTATACCATTCGCTACGTCCTCATTATGTTTTGATGACGTTGAGCTACCTCAGGAGAAGCGAATTGAGCTTGCACATGCTCGTTGGCTAGAGGCTAAGGCAGTCAACGAAATTCTATCTATTACGAAAGCAGCAAAAAAATATGGTGTTCCTAAAAGTACATTGGTGGATCGAATCAACAATGGAAAGAAGCCTGCCATAGTGTATCGTCGAGAGCAGCAACGACTGACTTCTGAAGAGGAAACAGCAATACTGAACTGGATTCTACGCCTTCAAGCGTGGGGATGGCCACCTCTTGTGACCCAGACACGCTTTATGGCCGATGAACTTCTCCGTAAGAAGGGCGACAGCAGGCCTATCGGAATCAACTGGCCTCAGAAATTTATGAAACGGCATCCCTCAATAAAAACGGCTTACATTCCTCCTTTGGATAAAGAACGAGCCACAGCTCAGAATCCCGCTACTCTTGCGGACTGGTTTCAGCTTTTCCTACAAATCAAATCGGAATATGAAGTCAGGGACAGTGATATCTACAACATGAATGAAAAGGGCTTTATGATGGAGGTCATTGCAAAGCTTCGAGTCATGATTTCCAAGCATGAAAAGAAGGCGTATATGACTCAACCAGGGGATCGTGAATGGGTTTCGCTACTTGAGTGCGTCTCATTGAAGGGCAAATTACTACCTCCCTGAATGATCTTTAAAGGCAAGCAGCTGATGAAGGCTTGAAGGGAAGCACTTAAAGATCAACACGAGGAAATCGTCGTCAGTGACAATGAATGGACTGACAACATCATTGGCCTCGCATGAATTAAAAAATGCTTTGATTCAGAGACTCAAATCGATCAACAAGTCGAATATCGCATGCTCATAGTCGATGATCACGGATCACATATTACGACTGACGCGATTGCGTACTGCATTCAGCGAAAAATCATCCTACTCTGCTTATCCCCTCATACTACTCATCTGCTTCAGTCATTAGATGTTGATGTTTTTGCTCCTTTAGCCACGGCCTACAAAGCTCGCGTGCAAAAAGTCACTCGGCTTGCAGACAATTATGCAATTGATAAAGTGAACTTTATAGAGCTTTATCAGAAAGCACGGCAAATTGCAATTACATCAATTAATATACAAAAGGCCTGAGCAGCAACAGATCTTTCATCTTTCAATTCTCAGATTGTTCTTCAGCAGCTTTCTTCTGCTGAACAGCAGTACAACATCGTTATTCGATCTACTACGCCTTCTGAGGCCATTATTACATACATCGACATGAACGATGATCATCAACAAACGACTTTAACGTCGACTAATACTGCAGAGATACAGCAGCTCTTGAAGCGAGTGACTGAAGAAGCGATAGCTGCGGAAGAAAGTCTTCAAAAAGTGAACAAAGCTGCAATTTTAGCAATGACAGAGTTCCTTGTTCAGAGCGTTACTAATTCAGAACTCGTGAAGCTCAATAGACGAAAGAAGAAGAAGACTCAGCGAACAAAGAGCAATTACAATGTTGCTAGATTCATGAATCAAGCAGTTCTTGATGACAGAATCAATAATCAACGACTGAAGGAATGGAATGAGGTCATTCGTGAGCTCATGCGACTAGGTTCTGATATTCTGGCTCCCAAGTCACGAAGAAGACGAACTACGATAGCACCTTCATCGTTCATGACTTCTACGGCGATGGTACGAGTAAGCCCTCTAAAGAAGAGACCTCAGCAAAGGAGAACTACAGCAAGCTCTACAAAGCGATCTCAGCAGACTAAGAAGAAGTCGCTGATAGTCATTCTACGAGTCAGGGTGACGCTTCAAGAGCTAGAACAACGAAATAAGGAGATGGAGCAGCAGCAGGAGAGCATATCTGATACGGACAGCAGGGTGGAGAAGCAGGTTCAGCAGCAGCAGCAGCATGTGACCTCGGCAGCTGACCAATTGGGCCGTGGTATGCGTACAAAAAGGCCTGCCAGGCAATTTACGTAGGTTATATTTAGCCATTCAGTCAAATAATCCATTGCAGCAATAAAAATAAAAAAATCTGGTTTTCAGCCCTATGATAGGGCTGGACGAGATGGGGTATGGACGGGCACTAGGTGAACCCTTCTATGTCTTTCGAGGCGGCATCGAGAAGAGCCTTGGGCAATATCTGAGAGGAACATTGGTCAAGGCCAGCGGATACTGGGTCTCTTCGAATATTAGAATCATGCCATCTTCCGAATATCTGGATCAGCCCGCCCCCGCTCCTGCTCTGCAAATCCCCTCGTCTACCGCGACCGTAGCTGTTCGAGTCATCGACAGGTACAGCCCCGAATCCAAACGTTTCGCAGAGCATCGCCCCTTCGCTAGACGTACCGCTAATAGCCACTCTACAGTGGAACGAAGCTTTCCATCGACCCTGATATTTTCTGGCGCCCTCAGGTCAAAGGTCTCAAAGCCAGTCAAGCGCCCGTCTTCTGCTTCCTTGTTTCCCACCATAGCCAACACGTCCTTTTCGACCTGGGCGTCCGTCACGATTGGAAGAACTACGCTCCTAGCATGGTCCGACTCGTCAAAGCTACCACTACCATTCAAACCCAGAAGAACGTTTCCGAATACCTCGACTCGGACTCCTCCGACCTCAACATCCGGAGCACCGACATCTCAACCATCATCTGGTCTCATCACCACTTCGACCATATCGGAAACCCATCCACTTTTCCCACTTCCACCACGCTCGTCGTCGGCCCAGGCTTCAGAACCCACCACCAGCCCGCCTATCCTACCAACCCTTTCTCGCCCATCCTCGACTCCGACACCGCCAATCGCCCAGTCCACGAACTGATTTTCCAGACCGGCCTCAGTATCGGCGGCTTCCCCGCCGTCGACTATTTCCAAGATGGTTCTTTCTACCTTCTCGACGCGCCCGGCCACGCCGACGGCCACCTCTGCGCCCTCGCACGCGTAACCTCCGCGCCCGACTCCTTTGTCTTCCTGGGCGCCGACGCATGCCACCATCCCGGTCTGCTGCGGCCGAGTCCATACCTAACCCTACCGCGCACCGTTCACGGCTACTCCGGAGCGGCGCTTCAGGCCTTGCATCCGAGGAACAGCGCCCGGGAGCCTTTTTTCACGCCGAGCGAGCAAGCATTTCCTGCGCAAGCGCAGGCGCGGGAGACCATACGGAAAATTATGGACATGGATGCGCAGGATCATGTGTTTGTCGTCTTGACACATGACGCGAGCTTGGAGGGTGAGATGGCATTCTTCCCGGAGACAATTAACTCGTGGATGGAAAAGGGGGTGAAGGAGCGGACAAGGTGGCTGTTTTGCAGGGATTTGGAGGCAGCGTTGTGATAGTAGGATACGTATGTGCGCATAGCTCCAAATCGGACAATTCCTATAAGCATTCTTTCGAAATGATAACCATGTGTGTGAACCTATGCCAGCGAAAATGCATGTCAAATGTCAAGTAGACTACAAGTCTAGTAGTCTATCCTGTGACGTTTCGATCTCTACAGAAGGTAAGTCTTGCCGTCCTCCGGTTGACCCTTCATTCGTCTGGTCTGTATCACTTGATATATCTGAGATTCCCGCTCTTGAGAACCCTACCATTCAGGACCCCCGCACAAACCTACCCAAGAACTCATACCCCTCCCTTACCGCCCTCGCTGCCTCCTCGTTTCGCTCAAAGCCAATGCTCGTATCGAACAAGTGAACACCTCCCTCCACAATCCTTAATTCCGCTTCGACGCCACACTCGCACAGTGTCTCATACGTCCTCTGCGCCTGCTGCCAGGGAATCAAATCGTCCTTCGTGCCGTGGATAATGAAAGAAGGCGTTCGATAAGCGCCGTTTCGGATCTGTGCCAGGGGGCTGATGGCCTCAACCTGCTCTGTTGCTGGAGGGGTTTGAACTGAGTTTTGGGAACGGTCCGCGAGCTTCAAGCCGTTGAGTAAGATGGGTACTGTTTGACCCTTCCAGTTCATATGCAGGCAGATGCGGGAGCGAGGATCCTCAGGTGCTAGCCATCCTCCAAGAGCGCGCGTCGAGGCCGGCGGATTGTATGCGGTTATAGGGGAATCGCGCACGCCTTCCCAGAGGTCGTAAGAGACCTCGGCTGCTGCGGCCCCAGCGCCCCGGGGCATATTGGGCTGCGTCCAGAAAGGGTCTTCGTAATCGGTTGGGCAGTAGAATGCGAGCAGGGCATCAGGAGGCGCAAGTCCCAAGGCAGGGGCGGTCCAGGCTAACGTCATAGCGAGATGGCCACCTGTGGACCAGCCGACAGCTACAACGCGATCGCCATTGGGATGGATATCGGCACGGCGGAGACGCAAGGTGGGAAGGGTGTTGCGGGCCCATTGTAGGGCGGAGCAAACGTCTCGCATGGGGCCTTGGAGGAGGTTGATTTCAGGGCAAAGTCTATAGTCGACACTAACGGGGAGGAAGCCCGCTTTAAGGAGGATTTTGGTTTGCTGTGGGCGGACATCTTTGCGGGACAGCATCACATGGCCTCCGCCATGAATCATGAGCGCTGCCGTCTTATTAGCGAGTACGTGCCTCCACTGCTGTTCAGAAAGCCTCACCAACTGGACGGGTAGTGTTGGTGCCATCAAGTTTGTCGGGATAATAGATGTCTGCGAGAAGTTGAGGGGTGCCATTCTCGTCAAAACCCACGGTTTCTTGAGTTTCAAGACGGTCGATTGAATCATTAGAGCAGCTCTGGGGGACGGGTTGATATGCTCTCGATGGTGAGGCAACAATGACTCGGAGAATTTGAGACTCTTCAGAGTCCCCGTCGGTCCAGTCTACCCACTGAAATCCAGCCTCATACAGATGCTGCTCCCAGAGTCTTTCGTTAGCTAAAACGTGCTTGCGGCCATCGTTAAAAAGCCACCACCCTTCCAATAAGCCGAAAACGAGGTCAAACCAGAACAAGTTTTGCGTTAGTTCGACAAGACACAGTATGCCATCTTGACGAAGCATACTTTTGACATTAGCAGTAGATGCGGTAAGATTTTTTGTAGCGTGAACGCAGTTGGTCGAGATTATAATGTCATATTGGCCCAAATGCTGCGCCGGAGGCACCTGCTCAATATCGAGGGTTGTGTATTTCATAAAACTGTGATGCGCAAATCTCTTCTTGGCCGCCACAACAAGGGACGAAGAAAGATCTGTGAAAGTATATTGGAACTTTCGCTCATATCCAGCAAGCAATTCGACCAGAAAGCTTGTAGTGCCTCCTGTACCGGCTCCTAGCTCCAGGATTTGAACCTCGCGATCATTGTCTAGTTGATCAAGAATATTGGCGACGTATCTCCTCAAAACTACCGTGCCAGCCTTGAACATCGGTGCGTTTGTGTATACATCTGTCATCAATGCTCGAGCGGTGCCGTTGCCAAAGAGCAGAGCTTTGGGGTCATCGCTCCCATTTAGGCAATCTGCAAGCTTTGGACCTGTGGTATGTAAGAGTCTATGCTCAGATGTGTGTTGTGGGAAATTTTCGATGATTGCAGCGTGAAGGACCTCTGCAGAGCTCTCCGGAACTTTGACGCCCGTCCGGCATGTTTTTTGCGTTGAGCGAGTGATTATGTGTGCATCTTCAAGTATCTTATAAAACTGCTTAACAACCTTGGTATACTTCGAGCTATAATGGATATCAGGCAGGCGCTGCCCGGGACCAAGTGAGGCTAGGGGGCAGCCTAAGGCTGCAAATGCCTCTACAACGTACGCTAACACCAGCTCTGCTTGTATAGGATAAACGTTACGACAAAAGCCGATAAAAATTGTTTCCTTGGCGGCTAGGTCGAAGGTCCCTTTGACACCTGCGAAACACTCGGGGCCGGAAATTGCAAGGTCTAGGCTCAACCGGTCATCAGAGGTTGGTGATAGGGGGTTGTTCGGTGTGTACACGCCATTGGGCCCGCGAATATGTTTTTGGACTGCCGGAAATTTTTTGCACTGGCCTTGTTCTTGCATGGGTGTTGGTGGCCGGAGACGATGACATAGAGACTGGAGGTCAGTCAAGTCTTCAAATTCTCTGTTTGAAATTGCGATACCGAATCTTGTTTTAATTTCACTAATCACTTCTGTTACCATCAGCGAGTCCACGCCTAGATCGTCGAGGGCAGATCCAGGTTGGACCTCCTCAACGGAAATCTCGAAAATTTCGCTTAGCATCCCTTGAAGCTTCTTGAGGACTTGATTTTGTTCAGCTTGAGTCTCTTCCATGTTTGGAGTGGCCCAGCTTGCTTCAGAGGCTTCTTGGCGACTGGGAACATGAACAATATCAGCTTGCTTGTAACGTTCGTCTGGTACAGAGCCCTCTTCTTCCTGGTCGTTCGGCTTGCTGAGCTGACTTTGTTGTTGGTCGCCATTTAACTTCGAAAGTGTCCTTGCAAGTGATTTGAAGGGGAGGTTTGTGAATTCAACCCCCATGAGAGTAAGCATCAGCTCCCCAGACTTGGATTCCAAGACGAATATGTCATTGACCACCTGGCCGCTTGAGCTCAGCTCGAAATTTGTATAGACAGTCCATGAGCGCTGGTGTTCTGTTTTATTCATGAAGCGTTCACTAAACGAGAGTTCTCGAATTGCCGTGCACACAAAGACTTCGTCGTCTTTGCAGTCCCATAAACAGTTGACATGGATACCCGAAACCTGAAGGAAATTGTCTATCGCGATCGGATCACACCAACTTGGATCCAGCTCTGGTGGTTGGTCATCGGGCATACATACAAGGCCTACAGCTTCGCCATCTTTTGCGGATACTCGTTGAACACCGCGATAGTAAGTGGCATAGTCAACGACTCTGCTAAAATTCTTGTAGACAATCGCTCCGTGCAAGCCATCGGCATTTGGAGCGTTCGTGATAGATTCGCATCGTGCGTTTCCTATCAGTCGATTCAGCGATTGAAAACCACCTTTCGTCTCGACAGTATTGCAGGTTAACAAGGCCACCATTCCACTGGCGTGAGTGCAAGGGTTCGCGGCATCTGGTTGACTACGACTGAATATCATGAATCTCCAGGTTTCGTCACTCTTCCTATCCCTAGTCAACTGTAAGAAGACTCTTCCAGCTGGACTTAGCGAGAGAGGCGAAGATATCTTCAGTTCTCGAATGCGCGGCAAACTGCTCGATGATGCTGGTTCCGCTACAAGTCTTGCGGCCCTGATAGCTAATTCAAAATACATTGAGGCGGGGCAAAGACTATGGTTTAGTACGGCATGACCTTTGGTGCACATAGTGAAAATTATGTGTGTGGTATCAATGGAGAACAAGGCCTCAATGCTGTCACCATCCAACTTATGCAGAAGCTCGGGCTCGTGATCCACTGGCAAGGCTGTTGCCTCGGAGCTGAGGCCGGGCGACGCCTTGTACTGCATCCAATGCTGCGTCTTTTTAAATTGATATGGTGGCAAGTTGATCCATGAATACGAGGTTTTTTGGCAATTGTGGAATTGCCAAAACTGAGCTTTAGATCCGGCCGCCCATAGTTCAGAAGAAGCACTCGCAAGGTTGCTTTGGGCCTTGGTGCTTGCAAGGTCAATGGGCTGTAATGTATGCTTGGCAGTAGATTCGATTTGCAAGACTCGTCGAATCATCGCTATAATAGAAGACCTGGAACCGGCCTCTAGCCATATGCTTGACTTTGAGCGCGCTGCAATCCTCTCTACCGCATCGGCAAAATATACTGGCTTACGAGAATGGTCTATAATCTTAGAAGCATCAACATTGGACCAGCTCTGGCCTGTTGAACAAGTTTCAATTCGTAGTGAAGGCTTCCTGAACTGCACAGATTCAGCCATCTCTCTCAACCCGGGTAAAATGCCATCCACAAGGCGTGAATGGAATGCATGCGTGTTTTTCAGCTTTTGTGATTTCAGGGACATTGAAAATTCCTCGGTACCCAATGCCGCTTCAATGGCTTTAATGGATGCGTTATCACCAGCGAGAACAAAGTTCTTCGGTCCATTATAGCAAGAGATTTCGGCAGAGTAACTTGGGTGTTGCTTTTTTACAGAGTCCAGTAGGGCTTCCATGTCTTGGCGAGCCCCTTCGACTGCCAACATCGCGCCGGTTTCTGGGCCCCATTGGTCCCTAATTAGGCGAGCACGTGTCGAGATCAACCGAATGCTGTCTTCAAGTGATAGAGCATCAGCCACGCATAGCGCGGTTAGCTGTCCAAAGCTGTGACCTATCAGGGTATCGACTTCTAGTCCACAATCGAGCCAAGACTTTGCGCAAGCATATTGAAGACAGAACAGCCTGCAATGCAATTCTACAGTATCTTCCACACCTTCGGATGAGAATATTCCTGGAAAAATGCTCTGAAGACCCATGGATTTGCACATCAAATCACATTCAATCTAGAACGAGAAAATCAGCATGTGGAACGTGGTACGATCTCTGAATTAGGCCTGCGAACGCAGCTCAAGCTTGCCGAAAATATTGAGAAAAAGTGATTGAGAAAGCAGAACAAGAATGGTCAGAGCCTCACCATATGAAGTTGCAGAAGGCGACAGTTGTTAAACAGGTCTTCACAGAGGCTAACAACTCTACCACTCTGGCCTCCGAAGCAGAGAACTATGGGTCGTCTATCGCCGGTCTGTGCATTGAAACTTATAGATCCTACGGCTGAAGCTTGCAGCTGTTCGGAGAGAGCTGCGAGGCTTTGGGATGTGAAACTCCATGAATATTGAAGGCAACGATTCTGCTTTGTCGCTAGATTATAAGCAATATTCGGAAGCATGCTTTCTGCAGCAGTTTCCTGAGCTCTTGCCACGTAGGACCTCAGAGCCGAACAATAAGACCGCAGGCTTTCAGCAGATTTTGCTGATACAAATAATGGTACTTCAGGGAGTTCACTAGAAAAAGATGTCGCGTTTGGTGCCGTGGCTCCGCCATCGACTGAGAGATGTTCTTGCAAAACGATCGCAGCGTTGCTACCTGCAGCACCATAATTAGTGACAACGGCAGTCCGTGTATGAGATTCCCAGGGTTGAGTAAATGTGGGAATGGTCATTCGATCCGGCTTTAATGGGGAGATGGTAGGATTGAGTGATGTAAAATTCGCTTGCTTTGGTATCGTGCCATTCTGCATCATCAGAATCGTCTTTATGAGTGCTGCAGCGCCAGAAGCCGCTTCCGTGTGGCCAATGTTGTCTTTAACAGATCCAAGGAATAGCTCTCGAGTTCGACCAGCTCCAGCGAAGGTTTGACGAATACTTTCGCATTCGATCGGATCGCCAACCGGAGTACCTATAACAATTGTATCAGCATAGAGTCTAGGTAATGTAATTAGGCGCTCACCAGTGCCGTGTGCTTCTACATAAGATATATCGAGAGGATCTACATTAGCCCTGGAGAGGGCCTGTTGGTAGACAGAGCTTTGACACTCAGAGACAGGTACCATTATGGGCGTACGGTTTGAACCTTGATTAATTGCTGAGCCCGCGATCACACCCAAGACTGAGCTGCAGTCTGCAATAGCGTGTGCTAACGGTTTGAGCACTACAACGCCAGCGCCCTCGCCGCGGCAGTACCCATTTGCGCTGGCGTCGAACGCTTTCGATGCTCCAGAAGAATTCAGGAACCCTCCAGCGGCGAGGTTTTGAAACAGTTTCGGGCTTGTCATTATGTTCACGCCGCCTGCTACGGCCATATCGCATTCTCCCGCCTTAAGAGCCTGTATTTCTATGTCAGCATGCGGCCAGTCTAATCTACCATGATTGCGCGTGCCAAGTCACCGACGTGTGATGCGGCCCCACTGACGCTAGGGGAGTGCTTGGAAGCTCTTGCTTACCATGCATGCGGAATGAATGGCAACAGCTGATGAGGAACACGCAGTATCGAACGTTATCGACGGACCGCTCCATCCAAAGTAATGACTTACTCTCCCACTAATAAACGCTCTCAATGTGCCCACAGCTGAGAAGGCCGTTGCGTTCTGGGAAGCAACGTTATCCTCGTAATCAACCGAACCGACACCGACATAGCAACCTATTCGACTTGGCTGACTATCTTGGCGAGGACCATAGAATCCAGAAGACTCCATAGCTTCATATACAACTTGGAGTAGCAACCTTTGCTGTGGATCCATGGACTTTGCCTCGCGAGCTGAAATGGCGAAGAACCGATGATCAAATGTGTCTGGGTCGCTTAGAAAATTGCCCCAAAAAGGTTCCTTAGGATCGCGCCAAAGTTCTGCTGGGTCAAATCGGTCTTTAGGCACCTGTTGTACAGCATTGTCGCCGGAACGAATCAATTGCCAATATTGATCTAGTGAATCAGCTTTGGGGAACCGACAAGCCATGCCAACAACAGCAATAGCTGATGTGCTGACAGCTGCATCTACGGCGCTTAGGTCGCTTCCTGTGCACGGCGTGGGACACATAGGCAACTGGACAGGCGTACTCGAATCATTCGAAAGCCCAGGAGATATGGTGGTTTTTTGGTTGGAATATCCCGGTGGACGGGGCTTATGGGTCAACGCAAAGGTTAAAGAGCGAGGCAGAATTGATTCCCCGCCAATACACTCTATATCGATATTCCGCTCACCCATACCTATGACGGTAGCCTTGATCGTTTGATACCAATACGACGGCAGAGTCAAAATTGAGTCAAGAGCGATCTCGTGCAGGGCACCTTGCGTTATGAGCTTAGCATCGACGTTGGACCTTAAAGGTAAGATCAAACGATCAGCGGTAAGGAGTTGGAAACGCTTGTCTCGGTTGCATAAATCTTTCATCTTCTGAACAGCTTCGAAATTCATTGAATGATGGTATTGACCACGCAACTCAATGAATTGGACTGATAGTCCACTCTCGAACAGCCTTTGTGAAAATGGGATCAAAAGGCGAGATGGGCCGGTGACGGTCACACTGTTCTCGTCTGTGAAGCACGAAATATAGGCCTAGGCATCCTTGTTAGTATCAATAGAGAATGCGGTACCGGAAAATGATCCTTAGAAAGCTAAAGGAAAGAGCGTAGTCTCGCCACGGATGGCAATGACGGCACAGAGAGCGCACCACCCTTGATTGTGGTTATCATTAACCCGCTCCACCGTATACATTGACGACGTGATATTCATTCAATCAGGTGAAGCAAAATAGTGGAGTGGGAAGGGTTTAAGTCAGACATGCAGACTTACACTAGGGTAGTCTCTGAGTACTTGCTCAAATTTTTCTTTGCCTGAAAGCTTCTTCCATCGAACGGCCATGGAGGAGCTGCGGTTAAGCGGATCATGGAGTGATTTTTCATTAAGATCAATGATGGAGCCAATACAAACCGACAGGCGGATAGCTACTGACGCAAAGTGTCGAAACTCGTCTTCGTCTTTAGAAATTGCAAGCGCGGCGGCGGTCAAGAAACCAATGCAAAACCCTTGAACATTATCAAATCTAGAAAATGTTGCATTTCCTGCCTTTCGGCCGAGGCGCAAGAAATCCACAATCTGCGAGATGACCGTGAGTGGTACTGACACGACGTTGCCTATTGTCGAAGTATCTGGCAAGCTCATAGAGCTTAGACCTTTGAGCTGGTCTAATTGCTCATCTCCTTGGATTGTGCATAAGTGTGGGGACACTGTCTGAAGGGTTGGCCAGAGGGATGGAAGCTCTTCAATTACCTCAACGAGAAATTGTAGCTCCGAAAATTGGTCTAAGGACTTTTGAAGCTCAGAGAGATACGCTTGATATGGCCTTGGAGATACTGGGCCAAAAAGGAGGAGCGAGGACAGAGCCATTAGCGCGTTGTTGTTGGTGCAGGGACCGCTGTATACAGTCTTCTTCAATTGGTGATTTAGAGAAGAGACAATTCTCCTCGATGATAGCAGTAATTGTCGTTGTATGTGAGACCTTCGAGCTATTACAGTGGCGTTGCCGGCTTGAAAAAGTGCCTCCGTCGATCAGCCAAAATAGGAGTAATGCCGATGTGTATTCATCCCCTTTTGCCAGCAGCTGCAGCACCTTGTGACATAGAGGTTTGTCGTGTACAAACTGGTCACCTTCGGGCAATCTCATTCCGGTTCAACGCAATCTCTTTCACTTTCACCTGGGCCACGAGCGAGGCAGCTCAGGACCTTTCGCCAAGTATGCACACTGCCCTGGCATGATCTTACAAGATAGCGAACGCACTTGTTCTGCCTCGCCGTAGATAGGACTTGCATATAGACTTGTTCCATAGTAGTGCCAATTTACTCAGTGTAGGTCCCGGGGTGACTTCGGAGGTGGCACCAAGTATGTTATTTGAACCCGCTACAGTCGATTGGAAGAAAAGTAAAGTCTGCCGAGGATTAGGTAAGCATGAAATGTCCCTGCAATTGAGTAGCGTCGTCCCCGCCCAGGAGTACGGCCCAAGACACATCCACAATTGGCGACTCTCAGGTCGGCAGGAGATTTGGACGGGGAGCTTACCGCGGAGCTACAAAAGGCTGATCAGTGGTGGAGATAGAGTACGTCCTATCCATGTATATACCCACCAGGTAGTTACCTACAAGTGGTTCCCGGCTAGCTCCAGGTGCCCTCCTTGTCTTTCGTCTTTTTCGAACATCGTGGTAGGTAAAACTTCAATCAATAAGAAAAGTATCATGATCAATCGCACAGTGAAGAAGTGTAAATCTGTTACTGCATAAAGGTGTGTTTGTTCTACGGAGGAAGTTATCTGGGTTTTTTACAGGGAGTTGCACTAGTCCCAATATGGTTAGTGGCCAGTGCTTATAACTGCTCCCACTACTCCTCCTACTCACCCCTTGCTCCCACTGTTGCTCCTATTGCTCTATGCTTCAACACATAGCCACGATCCCCAGTAATAAATCGGGTCCGAGTTAAAGTATCGGTCCAGTTGAGAACGTTGGATCGGCCAGTTCCATGCCCAAGTTGTCATGTGGTGTCCTGGATGATCTCTTGCACAAAGTATCAGCGATGCAGCGCGGGTGATAGTTATCAATCAATTTTATAGGACCAGCGTAACGTCTGTGCAACGGCCGCTCAATGCTGCCATCTTATGGTCCTGTCTTGTTGCTTTTGTGAGCCATCATTTTGCGCCATCGCGACGTCGGACGTTGAAGCTCGATTTCTCAAGCCAACATGTATACCTCGAAGCCAATCGCTATAGCCTCATCGTTACTGCTCACATATCTCCTTTATCACATCTTCCAAACTTATTGGAGGCTCAGATCCGTCCCGGGGCCGTTCTGGGCCCGATTCACAAACGTTCCGCGCGTGTTGTGGGTAAAGAGTCGAAGAGCCCACGAAATACACATGAATCTACATGAGAAGTATGGAGACTGCGTGCGGTTTGGACCGAACATGGTTTCCATTTCAGACCCTGCTGCCATTGCCACTGTCTATCCCATGCGGCCGGGTTTCCCAAAGGTTCGCGTCTTCTATGATTTGAACTGCCGAAAGATTGAATCAATACACGTCTTGCTGACGGATGCCTTTGGCTCGTAGAGTGACTTCTACAAGGTCTTGATGCCTTACACGAAATCCGGCTCATCATTACCAGCTGTCTTCAACACTCGAGATGAAACACTACACAAGCAGATAAAGAATCCGATTGCTCCCATGTTTTCATTGTCCAATACCATCACCTATGAGTTGTTCGTAAACCAAGTCTTGGAAGTCCTCTTTGATCAACTAGATCAGCGCTTCTCGCACTCCCAGGAAATATTCGATCTCGGTCAGTGGCTGCAGTTTTTCGCATTCGATGTCATGGGAACCTTGACATTCTCAAAGAGATATGGCTTTCTAGAAAAAGGACAAGACATAAATGACATGCTTGCGACAATCTGGAACTTCATGACCGACGCTGCGCCGTTCACGCAAATCCCTTGGCTCGATGAGTGGTGGCGAAAGAACCGAATCGTGGCCGCGTTGAGAGGGTCAACTGGCTTCTCGATTCTCAAAGTAGTTTCAGACAACATTAGCGAGAGACAGCAGAAAATTGGGAACACAAACAAGGTTAATGATAGGGACATGCTATCTCGGTTTCTAGAAGTCTCGAAGACGAATCCGTCGGTACCGTCGTGGTGGGTCTACATTCCCTTCACGAACATCTCCATAATCAAAGCCGCCATACTAACAATGCCCCCGTTCCCAGGGCGCCAACAGCATGGACCTTCTCAAACGTCATTGCCGGTTCCGACTCAACGGGCGTTGTCCTCAAAACCACCATGTACAATCTCTGCGCGAATCCCTCCACAATGAAACGTCTTTACGACGAGCTTAGGGCCATAGAGCGAGCGCAGGCTTCAACGCAACCGCTTCCTGCATGGTCTGAAGTGCGTGACTTGCCGTATCTTGACGCCTGCATTAACGAGGGCGTACGCCTCCATCCTCCTTTCTGTTTACCACTGGAGCGCGTTGTGCCAGAGGAAGGTGTCAACATTTGCGGGCATTTCTTTGCGCGAGGCACGGTTATTGGCATGAGCCCATGGGTAGCGAATCGACATCGACCTACATTCGGGGACGATGCTGATGACTGGCGCCCAGAAAGGTGGTTAGGCTTGGATGCGGAGAAGTACAAGAAGCTCAACAACAGTGTGTTGACAGTAAGTCCCCGTTGACTCAATGGACCCAACATCTGTAGCCATGGTAGGACTGATCCAGGGACTCTAGTTCGGAGCGGGCAGACGCGTCTGCCTGGGCAAGAATATTGCATTGTTAGAAATGAAGAAGCTGGTCTCGGCGCTCGTCCTGAACTACGAGGTTATCCTCCCCCACCCGCTCCTCCCCCTGGCCGCACCTAACCCGACTGGAGCAGCCATGTCGAAGATTCTCTGCATGCTGACACCTGTGCCCCCAGTTCCACCTGGTTGACCCTACCGCGTTTACCGTCGAGAATTCTTGGTTCTTCAGGCAACACGGCCTAAACGTGGGAATCAAAAGGCGAAACCTATAGAGATTGATGACGTGCTCAATAGTCGGATGATTGTCGTTGAAATTAGAATAACGCATGTTGCACGCTATCACAAGTAAAGTCGAGCCTCCAAAACTCGTGGTACAGAAGCATTTGGAACTGCGCTACCGCAGTGATGATCAGACGATCTGTAGGATAAAAGCGCCGGCAGCTGCCCGATGTAGATCTAGCACGTGATCCGTATGATAGGGTTTGTAAAACTTTAGATGGTTAGTGGACCACAACGACGCTCGGGCCAAAGCAAGTTTTCACTAGGAACAGCTAGTGATGCTCAATTGAGTGTGGCTACGAGAAGCTGTCGACACCGACCCTTAGCTACATTGAAGAAAATGGAAGAGTGCCGGCGAACTTTTTGACCTCAATCTTATGGAATAACCAGGGAGCGGCAGACAAATAGAGAGGACGGTTGTACAAGAGTGCAACGAACGTAATATGGAAAGGAAAAGCAAAAGCTAGCCGAAGTGCCGTTCTTAGCTAGCGTCGTCTAATGTCATCACCGCCATAGTTCTATAAGTAGTACATCCTGATCTCGGATTCTATAGTGGAGCGTCCAATAACTCGTAACCATACTGAACCAAATAGTGTAGCACAGATTTCGCCGCCTAGTCATCGGGCCGTCCACATAGGATGCTTTGTTCAGTTTCCACACTTGATGTCGTCAGCAATCTTCTCAGCTACCATATACACCGTACCCATAGGAAGACCTGGTGGGAGGAATGGGAATGCCGATGCGTCAGCAACCCGAAGGTTCTTCGTTCCGTAAACGCGGCCCTTAGAATCGACAACCGCATATTCATCATCTGGCTTCCCCATCTTGTTAGAGGCAGCGGCGTGGTACATGGTATTGAAAGCTTTGCGGATATATTGCAGGATCTGGGCATCGGTTGTAACGTTTGCGCCAGGATAGTATTCTGCACCGATGGTGATGGGACTCATAGCCGATGTCTCGAATATGTTCCGCAGGCGCTTGAAGCCGGCGATGACAACTTCAATATCGGTCTTGTTGGTCAACCAATTGGGATTTATTAAGGGCTGATCTCTCATGCTAGTGGAAGAGATAGAGATATCTCCGCGTGACATTGGGGCAATGTTAACCGCCATCAGTGTTGCATAGTCATAGCCATCAGTCGGACCTCCCTTGGTCGGGTCCTGAAAGTCTCCTACGAAGGACGGCAGCGTAAAATATTCTAATTCGGGCCAGTCTGAAGGGAGCGTAGCAAGGTCTAGATGGAGGTTTTGGTAAGTTCAATGCAAAAGTAATGTGCTTTTAGATACTCAGACATACCTTGCTGAGCAGCTCTGGAGAAATTAGAGCGCAAGTTGTGTGGTACTTTCTCATAAGCCCCAAAATCACCCCCCGGGCTTGAGAGTATGCCAGCCTGTTCTGTATCAAATTGGACAATCGCCTTTTGCAGATTGTCCCCGTAATTGAGTGCCGTACCCGTCTGAACATTCACACGGTAAGTGATGCCATAGAATGTATGGTCTTGCATGCCACGGCCGACCCCCGGTCGATCCGCAATGATCTGAATGCCAAATTGCTTCAGTAAGGCAGCAGGTCCCACTCCGGACACCTGCAAAAGCTGTGGAGATTGGAATGCACCTGCAGACACTATGACCTCCTTCGCCGCGGATATCAAGTATGAGTTTGTCGAATTACCGTACGACACTTGAACACCCTTCGCCTTGATGCCATCGAACACGATTTTCTCTGCCAGCGTGCCATTGAAGACTGACAAATTTGGCCGGTCCAGGAATGGACGCAGAAAGGCTGTTTCAGAAGAGTCCCTATGGCCATCGGTATGATTTATCGTGTTCACAAGGAAGGCGGAGCCATTGAGGGCACCACTCGTGAATCCCTTAACCGGCCTTATGCCCACTGCCTCCAATGACTTTGAAAACCAAGTACTAACAGCTTGAGCATAGTTTGGGTAGGCAAGTCTAAGCGGGCCATTGCTTCCAAGGGTAGAGATATCATAGTCCGGAGTCGCATTCCTAATTCTCTTGCTCATATCTGGCGGTGTGAAACTCACGCTCTTGTTGTAGTATTGAGACACATTATCATAGACCCATGATGGGTCTTTAACATCATCGGCCCACCTTTGAAGTGCCCCTCTGGTAGTCCGTTGATAAGCCATGTAATTCAAAGCGGTACAGCCACCGAGCTAGAAAGGAGTCAACCCATGACCTTAAACGTGAAAGAGACCACAAGTTGTACCGTCTTCCCACGTGCATAATGTACAACTGCATTACCTATGCCCTGCAATAAAGCATCAGCACCATCCTTACCAAGAACACTTTGGAGAGACTCACCGCTTGTGGTGTAGTTGTGAAGCCCCAATCCAAGTGAGGATTGGTGTCCTGGGGATCTTTGCCATTGTAAAACACATCATTGCCAGGAATCGAACTGAAGTTCCCAGACGTATACTCGTAAGAATTGCCTGCTTCAATGACTGCAACTCGAACTGATTGTTGCTCAGACAAACGGGACGCGATCGTGAGGCCAGCATTACCACCTCCAACAATCACATAGTCGAAGGTAGTGTTTCCGATTGCCGTTGTAGGATAGCATTGAGCTCTGTTATCAAGCAGGCACGTAGATAGCTGCCAAATCAGCAGAGCTCTAGCGCAGCTGCAATACGCCAGTAGGCCCATGATCAATTAACGAATCTTGAATCCGCGACTGGCGGTAAGATGAAAACGAGAATAAAATGCGGAAAGCCATGGCTACGCAGCACCCCTTTAAATACACAAATGGGCAGTCAGCCCTCAGATCTCCGAACGTGAGATGGTGATAGCCTGGCGGTATTGCCCCAGAGATCTATCAGCCAAGACCTCGGGTCAGCAGCCACACAGCCATGGCTCTTTCACCTGGATCCATTGCGGCGTTTGACTGTGACCCTTCCCCTGCTACGACGCAACTCGTTCCTGATGGTTGCAACGCCGGATCCTCAGACTCGGTTATGAGCTCCCCTAAGTCTCAGGTGCCTCGGAAATTAGCTTATTAACGGATCACTTGAGGAATAGTCATCGGTGTTCCAAGGCCTATAAGTAGCATGCCAATGAATCGCGGCGCCTGTATCTCAGCCCACTTGAAGGACTCAAAGGGGGGGAGGGGGGGTAAGGCTTCGTATTCTCGAACGTGAGTGAGCGTCTGAAAGGACGTCATGAAGGAGGGTGAGTCAAGGCTTCAATATTGGTCAGTTTCAGATGTACACCAGTAGGAGAAATACAAACGTAGACACGAGTGGCAATTGGTCGCTTCTGGGGCAAAGCAAGCCACACTATGCGCTTCCCCTGCAAAGCTGCAATAAGCTCAGGAAAATCTCCGAAGCCTTGCCTAGCTCAATGAGTCTAGATTCAGTAAGTGGAAACCTGTCGATCGAGGAGGGTGTCAGTATTGGGACCATCCTGCTTTGTTGTTCACTCCAACCCTCTACTTTTCAGCCACCGTGCACATCAGGCTTTTCCTCAAAATCTCATATGTTAAGCGTTCATAGATTGGATTGAGCATCCTCGGCATTCGATGATCGTCAGTCCACACGAGGCAACAATCGGCCGCGGTTTTGAAGACGGCTTCAGTTTCCTAGTAGCCTGCTGTACCGTGCACTTGCTGACGTTTGCTCATCTGACTCAGCCAGTACCAAGAACAGTTATTGCCGATAAAGCCTCGGATCAGGAACTCGTATTGTGTAGTAACAGGGAGAAGAGTACTGGTCATCGCTTCCAGCAGTATCATACTTTTCGAAAGCTGCTATTGATTTCAAATTCATTCCGAATCTGGGGCTCGCCGGAACTAATAAGTGAGAGTTTTTAGCGAGGTACCCCAACAAACATCTATACGACGCTTGGAGCTATGTTTATTTGTTGTTACATCATAAAATTTGTTCTATATTAATCTAGGATAAATACGATCAATCCGCAGTAATTTTAAGTATTTCGAGTGAGTTTTGTGTAGATAGAAGTCGAACAGGAGAGGGAATAAAGGAGCGTGGGGTAGGAGTATTCCCGGCCCGATGCACGTTCCGGTCCCGTGCACACCCCACTTTACTACTTTCATCTTTCTTCAAAAATCAATTACAAATTCAATATGGCTTCAATTGCGGCAGCGCTTGCAGATCTAGCTTTGCAAGAGTCACCTAACTACACTGCAACTGCAAAGAAATTCAATATCAATCGAAGCACGCTGTCGCGACGACATAGGGGTATAACCGCCTCCGTGAAGGAAAGCAAGCAAACGACGTCAATTCTTTCGAACCAACAAGAAAAAGAGCTTATTCGCTATATCAACACGCTTACCGAACGTGGTATACCTTCTCCCAATGCCATGATTCGTGTTTTTGCGTATAATATATCTGGAAAACAGCCAGGCAAAAACTGGTCTTATGAGTTCGTTCGACGTCATTCAGATATACTACAGTCAAAGTTTCTACAAGGAGCTGATCTAGAGCGAAAGAAAGCTGATAATGCATATCAATATCAGCTTTATTTTGACCTTGTAAGTGCCTTCATTACGTTTAGTTTCATACTAATATAAGGGTAGGTAAAGCAAAAAATCGAAGAATATGAGGTTCTTCCTTCAAACACATACAATATGAATGAAAAGGACTTTCTACTTGAACTGCTTCAAAAGACTCGAAGAGTCTTCAGTCTAAAGCATCTTGACAGTGGCAAATTGCTGGATGCTGATCAAGACGGCAATAGAGAATGAATTACCTTGATTGCAACCATTTGCATGAATATGACTCATATACCCCCTTCGATCATTTATCAGGCGATATCAGGTAATATTCAGGACAGCTGGCTTACTGAATATGACCCCAAAGAGCAATCCTGCTTCTTTGCTTCCTCCGCTACTGGCTGGACCAACGATGAATTGGCCTACACTTGGCTCACTACCGTATTTGACCGAAATACGAGGTCAAAAGCCAGAAATTCACGCGATTATCGCCTTCTATTCGTTGACGAGCATAGCAGTCATATCAACATAAAGTTTCTTGACTGGTGTGAGCAGAACAAGGTGCTCGTGGCTTTATATCCTCCTCATTCTACGCATCGTCTTCAACCTCTGAATGTCAGCTTATTCAACCCTTTGGCCAATTACTACTCGCAAAACCTGAACGACTGAATCTTTAAGAGTCAAGAACTTTCTCGAATATCGAAAAGAGACTTCTTTGACCTATTTTGGCCTGCATATCAAGCTGCTTTCACGCATGCCAACATCAAAAGTGGATGGGAAAAGACAGGATTGCTGCCTTTCAATTCGTCACAGGTCATAAAGCAGATTAAACCGGACGCTAGACCTGTTTCAAGCCATTCTTCTTCTTCAGCATTGTCAGAAGCTGATTGGAGAAAGGTTCAACGATTAATGAAGTCAGTTGTAGGAGAAGTAATTGGTTCGAAAGCTCGTAAGTTGAACAATACAATGGAAAAGCTTACTACAGATGTTGCTCTTCTGAAAGCAGAAAATGAAGGTCTTCGACGAACAGTACGTATTGAGAGGAGTCGCAGACGACGTGGAAAGCCTTTATTTGACGATCTAGGGGTTAATGGTGAGGCAAAGGGGGTGTTTTTTAGTCCTAATAAGATTCAGGCGGCTCGTGATCGTCAAATCCAAAGAATCGAAGAGGAACAGCAAGCTGCTATTCAAAAGGCTGAAGAAAAGGAACAAAGGAAGCTTAGAAAGCTAGAGGAACAGCGTTTAATAGCTGAAAGAAAGGTGGAACGGGAAAAAAAGAAGGCGGAACGGGAGAAGGAAGCGAAGCGAAAAAAGGAGCTACGGGCGAAGGAATTGAAGCAACGACGTCTAGTTCAGGAGCAAAAGCTGAAGGCTAAAGAGCTTCAGAAAGGGCAAAAGAAGAAGTCTAAAGAGGTGGAAGTACAGCAATTCACTGATTTTGTTGCTATTGAGGAGGTGGAAAGGGGGCCAAGTCAAATCAGGTCTACGCGAGCTGGAAGGCAATTCAAAGCTCCTAAGCGATTTGATGATTGATTCTTATAGCTTGGAAGCTTCATATAGATATCGACAACTCTCTATATTAATTGCAATTTGATTCTATGAATGGTGGTTGAATAATAATAAAAATAGTATGGGTTACTAATCGGGTTTAATGTGTGCACGGGATCGGAACGTGCACGGGCCTGGGAATACTCCTACCTCGCTAAAAACTCTCACTTATTTTGATAGCTTGCCTGCCAGACGCTACGAGTACTTGTAGCGGCCGGGGAATCATGAAGCCCGCCTTTACTCTACTAAGAGACGGCCTCGAAGACAAGTATATTACAGTATGATACCAGCTTCTGACCGCGCGAGGACCTTGCCGCAGGGAGCCCAGAGCGGCCCACACGGCCCAGGGCTAGCCCAGGGCTCCCAGGGTCGACCCGAGAAAATCGTCGATGTGTTCGTAAGTTAGCAGATATAGAAAGCTACCTTCATTTGCTTTAAAAATAAGCCTGATATTAAGCATCTTCTCATATACTACATCAACTTCACAATGCAACAAAGATGTAATAAATTTAAAAATTCTTTAGTAAAGAATAATTTCATTCTTGTTATTTATGAAGACAAGAAGATGTCTGAGACGAGCTAAAATCATTCGACATAAGATATATCATGAAGTCTATTGCATTCTAATCGAAGATTCTAAGATACAGAAAAAGAAGAAGAGGAAAGAAGCTGTGACAGAGCGACAGATCTATGACTGCAGAAGTCTCTGTCGCGATCAGCGCTAGTTCTAATCGAAAACTGATCGCTCTGAATCGATCAATTTCATAATCAAGCTTTGTAGGTGACAAGGCTTCAGATTTGTCACACTTAACATAAACTTTTAAAAAGTTCAACATGAAAACATCATTGAAAATAAACAAAATCAACATCGAAACAAGAATAAATGTTAAAGTGTTGAATTTGTAAATAAACATTAAACTTAAGTGAAACTTGCATGTTTAAAAAATTGAAGACAAAATGATTAAACAAACGCAAGCGCTTTATTGATTTATAATATTCACGTAAAATGCAATCTTTGCAAGATTAAAATAAATATACAACGCAATAATGCGTTCAATCATTATATACGATGCAATAATTTAACATAAACTCAACGACAACAAGAACAGAAACAAAATGATTCTTCATAAACTTAAAATTATTTAAAATCAATGTTTACGAACGATTTTCAAAGTCTTCAAGAAAATAAATATAAATAATGTCTAAATCGAAATATATATTGCATCAATACATTTGCATTTAAATAAATTGTAAACGAAATCAAGAATACGTCTTCGTAACTCAAACATGTCACACGTTATTGAAAAAACGTGTTAAGAAATGAGAAAAAAGTTTAAATTTAAAAAAATGTTCAACATTGCAATAAAAGCACGTTAAAAATCAAACGTCAACAATGAATGAAGAACATAATCAATGAGAATATTGAAAATGTTTATTCGTTTTTACATTTTTCGTAAACGATCATAAACACATTAATACAATTTTTGTCATCGTTAAACGTAATTTTTTGAGTTAAAACAAACGCGAATTTACATAAACATTTCAAGATTAAGTGAAAAGAAGAATGAAATTGTCACGTTGTTAAAACGTTAAAAATATTTAAAATTTCAACGCTTCGCGTCAAAGTCTTTAACAAGATGTTTAAACTGCATCAAGATTTCACAAAGACAGAAAGCTTTTTAATGATTCACATACGCACGAAAAAAATTGATTTAACGACGTTTTTACATTTCTTCAAAGTATCAAGATTTAAATTTTTAGCGTGCAATTATTGTTGAAATCGTTAAAACTTTAAACATGTTCTGTTGTTTTATTATTTACATAAATAAAACAGAAACGATTTTCACGTCGTCGTAAACATTTTAAATTATTAATAAATTATCTTTATTGTAAAGAAATTAAAGATAATCATAAGACATTTCTGTCATGATTTAAACTCAATGTTTTAGCTGAAAGTGTTAATAAATGTTACGAGAAAAGTCGATGTTGAGGTTAAAAAATGAGTTGTCAAATTTATTTTGATTTTCACTTCTTGATTGTATTTAATAACACATTTGAATGTGTTTGAGTAACATTTTCGATTAGCATTTGAGATTTGAGTTTCGTGAATATAAAATTTCTCAGCATCTTTTAATCTTTCTTTTCTTCTTCGTGCAACGTCTTGTATTCTATTCTAGTTGACTGGCAACGAGATTCACCTGTACGTGATGTCGGCTACGAATCTTTTGATTCTATTCTGTGTCCGAATAGAAGTCAAAAGAGTCAAGAGATCTCAATTCGACGCAGTTCGAACGATGTTAGAACGTTGCGTGATCAGAAAAGCCATCGTGCAGAGTTTTCACCCATGCGACAACACCCCCCCTAACAGTCACAATCGATCTACGAAGAAGATTAATGACATGTCGATGTCAGTAAGAGATGGGAAGATACTACTAGTGAAAAAGACAATTCAGGTGAAGAGTCTGCGAGTTGTGACTACAAGTGATCGAAGAATTTGCGACTCGTCGACTGCGTCGATATCGAAACGTCTTCACCACATCGACAGTGCCGTCGAGTAATTGATGGAAAGATATCAGATAGAATAGTCGTCCCAAGTATTGAGAGACGTGACTACAGTGTTCGAAGAAGTAGTGACTCGTCGGTCACGCTGGTATACTGAAGGGGCTTGAGCCCACCTTCTTTACTTGACGTCAAGTCATTCATCTATTCACATGGAAAATCGAGAGCTCAAGAGAACGATCAGAACGCATTCTCTTCCATCGATCAGAGCCAAACATCGAACGATTGCGACCGCACGCCTATACTAACAATTCATTCAACGTCTACGTGACACAAGCCAAATCAAGAGAAGGAAAGAATTACTCAGTACAATCACACTCTACCTCCTCATCGTGTGCGCCTCTCTTCCATCACATATTTCTCTGCTCAATGAATGGCAATCATTGAGTAAGAGAACACAGCTCTACGTACGTTACAACCACGAGCACCACGAGTGCAAAGGAAACGTCTTTCGTCTTCGAACCGGAAATCGAACCGAAACATCGTTGTATAGAATATCGTCAATGAAGAGCAGGGCAAAGACGATGCGTCATAATCAAACAGCACAGACACTCTCATCAAGAGTTTACTCGAGCGTCACGCGCTGAATAGAAGCTATAGGTTCATTACTTGATAACACAGTGTCAATCTCATTGTTTCGACTGCGCGAAGCAGCCTGTTACGACCCTAGCTACGCACCTACGTTGGTAGCTATGTTGATGGCTATCGCCGATCGCTCGCCGCTAGGCTATAGAGTTGTTCCGAGGCCAACTCTATTCAGGGTTAGCTTATGTTCCCCTGAGCCATATAGATAGTCGACTCTGCTCTCCCAGATACTTTCCTTCCTTAGCATTTATATACTCGTTACATTACACCCATATGACTCGCTCTATGCTGGCCCCTAACATTATATAAATGCTCCTTCGTTACAGGCGAAGAGAAATAATCTGCATCGACT
>JAABUL010002241.1_pt1 | contig 32748 bp, 35 predicted proteins | sample 5559151 | NCBI WGS metagenome assembly JAABUL01 (sample SAMN10711876, study PRJNA513368) | rock metagenome | isolation source: Antarctica rocks | place: Antarctica: Victoria Land, Pudding Butte sud | reverse complement strand
TTTGCAAGGTGCTGTGCGCGGTCAATTCGTAGCTCCTCGAGAACAACCTCGTCTGCCCCTATAGCATACACACAGCGCCAAAGGAGACCGCCATCGCGGCGATGGGAGTCCACAGCAGCTGCATCAAACCCCAAAATATCTACTATCGTTGACCAGATAAGTCAATTGACACTACTGGAGACTGCAGATCTGGTGTCCACCCTCAAGGTCGGTTCTCTAAGCCATCGGTAGCTCCACGGACTCCTCTACTAGCTTCCTTGCGCCATCTTGCTATGCGTGATGCTGATTTCCTTGTCCACCAGTCAAAGCTCAATATTCCCGACATGCCAACAGGCGGCTTCGCCGCTGGTGGAGCGGCACCTGCAGCACCCGTGCCAGTGGAAGAGGAGGAAGCCGCCCCAGCAGCGCAAGAAAAGACGCTATTCGCCCTGACCCTCAAATCCTTCGATGCAGGCGCTAAACCAAAGATTATCAAAGAAATCAAAAGTATGCTGGGCCTGAGTCTGGTGGATAGTAAGAAGTTTGTGGAAAGCGCGCCGAAGCAGATGAAGGAAAGCGTGCCGAAGGACGAGTCGGAGAAGATTATCGAGACGATGAAAGGGCTGGGCGCTGTGGTCACTATGGACTAAAAGATATTCTTTGGAGTAAGAGGGGAGGAAAGATGTGAATATTATGTCACTGCATGGAGTTCGTGTACAGATACATTCGGATTTAGAACATTGGAGAGGTGCTCCACAGTTCCCGTGAACAGGTACAGCATTAGCCTATAGGGCTACTCACTCCCAGCAAAGCACACTACAGAAGATACTATTGAATGGGGTTGTACTTTTCTCTTTTGCTCTTCTATGATATGGTTTCTTTTCCCTATGTGCGACTGTTGCTTTCCACCTTGTCTGGAAGCCATCGTGCTGGTGCGAGTGCAAATCATTTCATTACATATCACGATGGAAAATTAGGATCCTATTTAGGGCAAGACTCTGATGAAGCATCTCTATGCGGTTTGTTACTCTCGGCTGGTGTTGGACCGGCGGTGGCTTTCTTTAGCGCTGGGAGGATCTACCGTTGCTAATATTGCCATCAGCCTTCACAAGACGTGGTGGATTACTTCGCTAGGAAGGTGCATGCTTTTCGCCTGGACGTGCCTTATTCTCGACCATGGCTGAGATGTGGACGGGTACCCATAAAAGCCTCTTGTGTCTGAGTATGAATGGATTCCCTGGGTTCGCTCGAGCTCTTGCTCGAACTTACCCAAATACGAGTTCTACAGCAATGAAGGTGGAATTCTTCCAGGTTTGGCAGCTGGAAAGCGCAAGCATCGTGTCAATGGATCCTCATAAACCGGCGTTTTTGAAAATCCAACAAATAGGTCGCAACTGAGCTCGAATCTTCCCACCCTAAGGTCATTGGGCAAGCGTTTGACAGCGACTAGGAATCCTATCAAGCTTGGCTAACAGCCAAGAATGAGGGTATGGTACTATTATATCCAGAAGCACAGTTGGAAGTTCCGTTGTCACGACTAGAAGTCTTCGAAGATCCTTGTGCTTGCTAGACTACTTTGTGATCCCACCCAACAGATAAGTACGGGATATCCGGATTCTGATAGGGTCCAACAGGTATCTGTCCTCCAATTCCTGCTACTTGAAAAATATGCCAGCGCGTGATAATAGTGCTCAGCCTCCATCTCTCCAGGAATATTTATAAGAAAATGAGTTATTCCATCATGCTATATCCATGAGCACAACTGCACAACACCAGGGCTACCTTGGTTCGTCCTCTTTCAATGCCGCACCAAATTCAGATATCGAAAGCTCTCCCTTCCCCAGCGACATTCCCCCTTCATCATCCTACTGTCCTCCCATCGACCCACAACCAAAAAGTCAAAGTCCCATGGACCACCACCCTCCTCGCCGCCACTATAACCATGCCCACTATAACCATACCGTCTCTTTCTCACCTACTGCCACCACCTCTGCAGAACATAAATACTTACCCCAGCTCCAACGCCAAAATCAATGAAACCCTCACTACCATATTCTCCATCAACATCAAAGCAGATCACCGGCCATGAATGGAGCCACAACGCCAGCTTCCAGAATACCATAACGATGCTACAGGATCTTATATTTCCGCCAGCCCTTTCTAAGCGCTCTCCGCCAGACGAGCAAAACAGAATCTGCATAAATGTTTGCAAAGACGACGATCGACACTCTCACGGTCTTCAGAGTATAGAGGAAAGCGGAGTAGTAAGTACATAGCTAAGAAAAGCATGGCAATTTGTCGATGTCATGAGGGGAAGAAATTCATGCGTTGGCCCGTCTCAATCGTTTCCGGCGCCGCGAGACAGCCCCTGATGCGCTGAACATACCCGTTGAGAAATTCCGACCACGTATTGGAGTCGGCAGATGACTGTTCCCTGTCCCTGTCTCTTAGATCACAGCCCGTAGGAGCATGAAGTCGGTTGGCATAAGGATGCACTTGACCGCTCGGCTCAGATAGACAGTCCTCATTGATAGGGCGAGGCGATGTGGAGGCTATCGGATGGGTGGATCCAAGATGTTCTTAAGTGCCAAAATATCCATATGCTGGGCTGTGCAGGATCTTGGGGATTGGGTATGTAAAGGGGCTGTGGTGGGGTGAAGATCAGTTTCTGGGGGAGGTACGGAGACGATAGAAACGATGTGGATTTTCGATATTTTTCGACCTCTGTTTCTCGACATAGATTTCCTCGGTGTGGAGATGCCTCGCAGGGCTTTCAAATGCCAGAAAGACCGTCTCGAAGCCGCAGGGGCGGCGTGGGAATGGCATGGAAAGCGAGATATCTCCGTTGAATTATACAATACTCGGAGTCTCTCTCTCTCTCTCTCTCTCTCTCTCTCTCTCTCCCACTAATAAGCACCCTTCTACGCCATCGGACCCAAGAACGGGTGTTCTTCCAAACCTTATGGATCCCAAGCCGGCTTTGACACTCTTCATTCAACGGATTGAATCTATCATCTCGACATATGCGTTTCAACTCGGAAAGAAATTGAGATGCTACATTTTATCACCTCAAATTGTAGCAGATGAGACCTACATGCCGGCCCACCCTGCAGGATTCAATATGGATACCGCATTGATCATTCAAGCAGCAGTGAAATTACCAATGTTAAGGTAGGATGTCGTAATGGACGCGAAATCTGCTAAACATTATCCCGATGCGGTAGACTTCGGCACTTTCATTAGTGTGAGCGAGGGTGATCCTCATCCTTTGTTCCTCAACTCACGAAGCATGTTAGTGCACGTCAGACAAACAAAGCACGAAAAGAAACGGTCGCATGATACTGTGCGCTAAGCCAGAAGTAGGTATCAATACCCTCTCTTCAAAAACCCGTATACAAACCCAACCAGCACCTGCACCCGTGAAAGAGCTCTTCTTCCCCCCAATTAGAAAATAGTAACAACAGCACACCTCACCCCCCAAAAAATCCAACCGCACCAGAATCGTCAACAATGAAAAACTTTTTCCTCGTACTCCTCCCCCTCCTCCCCCTCTCCACACCAACAACCTACGAAGCCGGCGGCATCTCCGTCGGCACCTCCTCCGACCTAACCATAACCGCCTACTCCGACAGCCGCTGCTCGCACGGCCCAAAAACCTGGGTCGGCAAATACTACGGCATCCAGCAATCCTACCCCTCCGGCTTCCGCTCTTACAAGCTCTCTCGCGACCTGCATGCCAATGAGCAGTTGGATTTTAGTACGTCGAAGGATAGTATGGGGGCGGGGAGTCAGGGGGTTAATGATGATAAGGTTATGGATGCGGGCATGGCGCCGGATAGCTGTGGGGTGTTTACGATGAAGGCGGTTAGGGGGGTGGATCGGACTGGGGGGAGTTGTCATGGCGTGCCGTATGCGAGTGAGTGTGTAAATTTGTGGAAGGATTCGTGAGAGGTGTGGGGTGGTGGGTGGTTTGGGTTTGTTGTTGCTGTGTGGGTTGCAGGAGCGATTTGATAATGGTGTTGGTGGGAGATACTTTGTGGGGACTCCTGAGCAATTGAGGGCTGAAAGTGCTTCTGCGTACTGCTTACCGCTTGAGTACCTGGAATGAGCGTGTCATTGAATTAAGGATTTATGTTTAGGAGCCCTGGGAATATTACCTCGCACTGTCTCCAACTTTTTCGATGTCACGTCCTCTTTGATCTCCAGCTGGCATGTGCATCTCCTCCTGCATACGTTGAGAACGGCACTTGGAGAGACGTATGCAAAGGAAACGCCTACCGCTTGAAAACTCATCACTTCAATACTCACTGTAATTCTGGTGGCCTATGTACACACCATCTGAGCTGTAAGGGTCTACTCACGAGACTTCCATTCAGTGAGCACTTCACTGGACATACTTTTGTAATTCATGAATCTGTTATGCATCCGTGACTCGCGTCCGTGACAAGGCTTACCCATTGCGTTAGCATGTTCACTTCAGCATCAAAGGAAAGATGGATTGTAGCATACCTAGCATATTTCTTCAAGGTTCCCTTCTCATACTTCGGCCCCGGCTGCTTCCATTCCGCCCTCCTCATCTCAACCTCCCTTTCATCCACCAACAGATCTAGCTTCTTGGTCTCAGCATCGATGACCACCTCATCGCCATCTCTCACAAGCGCGATCGGCCCCCCCTCTTGCGCCTCAGGTACAATGTGCCCGATTAGGAATCCATGGCTTCCGCCGCTAAATCTACCATCTGTGAGCAGCGCAACATCCTTTCCCAAGCCAGCACCCATGATAGCAGAACTAGGCTTCAACATCTCAGGCATGCCAGGACCGCCTTTGGGACCTTCATAGCGGATCACAACGACGGTCTTTTCGCCCTTTTTTATGGCACCTTGTTCGAGTGCGTGAACCATGTCGTCCTCGGAGTCGAAGACTTTGGCTTTACCCGCGAAACGCATGCCTTCTTTACCTGTGATTTTGCCTACGCATCCGCCTGGTGCGAGACTGCCGCGAAGGATTTGGATATGCCCCGTTTCTTTGATGGGGTTTGACAAGGGCCGGATGATGGTTTGGTCGGAGGGGAAGTCCGGAGCTGTCTCTAAGTTCTTGGCCAAGGTTTGGCCGGTGACTGTCATGCCGTTTCCTGTAATGATGCCTTCTTTTAGTAAGAATTTGAGGAGCGCAGGCGTTCCGCCGATGGTGTGTAGGTCTGCCATTACGTATTTCCCCGAGGGTTTGAGGTCTGCAAGGAAAGGCGTGCGGTCGCTGACGCTTTGGAAGTCGTCGATTGTGAGGTTGATGCCAACAGAGTGGGCAATGGCTATGAGATGGAGAACGGCATTCGTGGAGCCGCCGGTGATGTTGACAACAATCATAGCATTCTCGAAAGCTTCTCGTGTAAGGATGTCCGAAGGCCGTATGTCTTCAGAAAGCAACTTCTTGATCGCGCCGCCAGCGGCTAGACATTCCACTTGTTTCGCTTTCGACTCAGCAGGATTCGACGAGGAGCCCGGTAGCGTCATTCCCATCACCTCGATAGCCGTTGCCATTGTATTAGCCGTGTACATGCCCCCACAAGCACCTCCACCAGGGCAGGCATGTCGTATGATATCGAACCTCTGTTCCTCATTGATCTCTCCTGTAATGAACTGCCCGTAAGCCTGAAAAGCAGACACGATATCAATATCAGCATTGTCCTGCGTCACCGCACATCCCGGCTTGATCGTTCCCCCATAGACCATGAGACTCGGTCTGTTCACCCTCCCCATTGCCATTATCACTCCAGGCATATTCTTGTCACAACCCGGTATCGATATGTTTGCATCGTACCACTGCCCGCCCATCACCGTCTCGATAGAATCCGCAATCAGATCCCGCGACTGCAACGAGTACCTCATGCCCTTTGTGCCCATAGAAATGGCATCGCTAACTCCTATTGTGTTAAATTGGTAGCCTATCAGCCCTTGGCGCTCGACGCCTTCTTTCACTCTGTTGTTGAGCTCTAGAAGGTGCATGTTGCAGGGGTTGCCAGAGTACCAGACGGAAGAGATGCCGACCTGTGCTTTTGACATGTCGGAGGGTTCGAGGCCGGTTGCGTAGAGCATGGCTTGCGATGCGCCTTGTGACTTCGGTTGCGTGACATGTTGGCTTATTTTATTGAGCTGAGGGGTGGAGGAGTCGGCTGCTCGTTTCGGGGAGGTTGATAGACTGTTCTTGTTGATAGCAGCAAATCTGAGGAAGTTTGGTGATGGGCGAAGCCCACGGGTTCGAAAGGTTGTGAGAAGCATTGAATACGCCAAGAGGTGTTCTACATCACGGTAGATGGAAAGGTCTCCAGATATGAAAATTTGGAGCAACCAGCAGTCCAATGACGGCCTCCTGGGGTGTTTGTGGTTGACGCACTGTGAGTGTTGAACTCCGTAAAATGGACCGGGCAGATTCCGCACTGCCTCCAAGCACTATTAATCACGGCTGTCGCTATTTGGCACTGATATAAATGTCCTGGCTCATGGTTAAGGTAGGAGTTTTACTTGTTTCATGGTCACTTGCGAATACGTGTTGTGACATCCAAAGCGTTTTCCATTGAGATCTATGAAGTGTGATTCTCTGCTAATTCCAGACAATCTTCACTTTATGAAAAGGGCTTTTGTACATAAGAAAAGTACAGCGTTGAATCAAGATCGAGTCACGATGAAACCCCTTTCCGGATGGGCGGTAACGGCCATGGTTCCCAGAACTCCATTTCGCCCATGGTAGCCCCCAAGTGTATGTTGTAGTATTACAGACATCCCTATCGTAACAAATGGTATCGTGAATGCGGAAAGGTGGTCAATCGTCCTCATAGTCATCTTCATCACGTTTCAAACCGCCATCGACCATAATTCCTCGAGCCACCCACTCTGTCTTTTGGACCTTCTCTAAGCTCCAGCGGTTCCTTGACCTTGCGATCAGTCCTTCGACTACTTCTCTCGCCCCATTCAGCTTCTCGCCCTTGACAGGGTCCCACTCTCCATCATCGTCGGCCCATTTCACCCATTGCCATTCGCACCTTGCGATGCGATGGCTCGTCGGGCTCTTCCTTCTTGCTCCTGGCACAGGATCGAAGGGTAACCTGCCTTCCATCATAGCATACAGTAAAACTCCAAGCGCCCATGAATCAGTTGAACGGCCGTCATATGCTTGAGCCATCAATACTTCCGGAGCGGCGTAGTCCTCACTGCCACATCTCGTTTCGAGCAGGGGAGATTCAGGAGGTCTAGGAATGTTGCGCCCGAGGCCAAGATCTGTGAGGGTCACAACCGGATGTGGATATGCTTGCCAGTTGCTGATGGTATGGAATGCTGCTATGGGAAGGTTGACCAGGACGTCTTGGAGTCACATTAGCATAACTCATCCCCCGTCCACACTACTTCGGATTACAGTGCTTACTCTCGAGCTTAATGTCGCGGTGCACCATGTACTGTTCATGCATGTACCGCACAGCCGAAACCAATTCCGTGAACATTCGGCGTATAAGACTCGGTGTCAATATACTCAAATCTGAATTGGCCAAATCGAAAAGGTCCCCTCCTGCACAATAATTAAGCACTAGATACGTCTGCCTTTCGCCCTCATTGACAGCTATCAACTGCACTAATGAGGGATGGCATATGGACTTCATCAATTCCGTTTCACGCCTGATGGACGTCTTTATTTTTTCTTCGTCCGCGCCGCCTGCGGGGCCCTTCTGGCATATCTTAACGGCAACCAGAGATCTCGGATTGATCCGATCTTCACAATCAAATTGATCAACTAGCTCGCCTGGTTTACGCAATGGCTCGCTTGTGGCTAACATGACCCTGCTGAAAGTCCCTTTTCCAAGATGTCGCAATGCCCTCCATTTTCTGTGTTTGCCTCCTCGCACCATGCGTGCCTCATAAATCAATGGAACCGCGTCTTTCAAAGCACCGGGCGTTGTTGGTATACTCTCGAATTCATCGCTGTCTTTTCCCTGATTACTATCTGGTGGAGTTGGGGGTTTCGGTATAGAGATGGCTAGACCTCGCTGCACTGCCAAATACTGCTCACGGCGCATATGATCATCATCTGGTGGAGAAAAAGATGGTTGCCCAATTGATGGAGCGCCAGATGTCGAGACGACGATGTTGCGCGACCTAGGTATTTGCATAACCTCTGGAACATATTCGCTAAGACTCCGATTCCTTGCATGAGCAGCAGCATTTGCATTGTAAATTTGCTCAAGACTATCGGGTATCCTCCTCTTCTTGGGAGATTCCCGCACAAAATGTATAGGTTCTGGCAGCGAGTCTCTGGTCTGGCCCGCCACAGTATTCTCTTGGTCAATGTCGCTTTCGTTTGATGTTCTTCCAAACCTTGGCATGCCCCAGGCTGATATGGGAGAAGGAAGCGGCGTCATGTCAACCAAAGGGCCAACCCCCGGTGAAGATATGGCGGACGCAGGCGAGAGCGAGTCCGATCTGCGCGCTCTCGACCCCAAGGCTGAACGAATGCTTGAATTGCGAACAGGAAGTCCGGCATTAAAGACAGTCTGCTGAGGATTATCGATGCTGGAGATAGTATCCACCAATGCCGCTGAATCTGCTGGCTGAATCTGCTCCTCTAGCTGGCTAGTCTCTAGTCGAAGACTAGCGCTCACCGGAGTTGAAGTATGCGGCGATGCTATCGTCGGAGGCGCTTTTGAGGCAGCGGTATCAAGAGGGTGGAGGGAGGCATTGTACTGAAACGACGGTGTCCTTTCGAGACCTGGGAATTGCTCAATGGAGGAGGGCAGACCTTCTGCCGAGTCATGATCTTCCACTTCGTTGGGGTCGACTCTCGCAAAGTTGGGGGACGGGGGTATAGGCTGACTCGATTTGGTCGCCGACATGGGAACTGGCCGTATTGTAACTCAATACCCATCCAGCTATGCAGAGGTTGCACAGCGGACAGGTAGAAGCGCTGAGGCGCGTATCCCACTCGTCCTCGAAGGTAGCACTAAAATCAGTCCTAGCAATATGCGAGTGGTCCTCTCTCTAAGGGCCCGCCAAGAGCACGCTAAGGCCGGGGCTTCCAACAACTACATTAGTTCCAACGTTCCTTTCATTACATTTGTTGTACGGAGGAGTACAACATGCTGCCCGCTCTCGCTACTGTGAGCGACTCAGTGAGTCTATACAATATGTCCTCTTGTGTGGGTGCTCATCCCTGGGTTCACGTATGTCATGGCTGTACGCTTTCCAGACTCTTCTGCTTTTCGTCGTCCCCTTTCCCGCGATGCGTTGCTTCCCATGTCTTCCTACTGCGATGCGAGTAGTATCCAGCGACAGTATGGCATCAATGATGAGATCATGCGTAGCCAAATGAAGACTAAGGTAGCGACTGGTCGCCACATCAGTGGACGCTTGTACCACAATTGGGCAGGCAATACTGCTGCTATTAATACGCGATTGCACCATTCGCAGACAAATCGCTAGCAACATGGCCGCCTCGGATTACCGATTCTACGCATTTGCTCCGGTCACAATCGGACGGGACATGAACCAAGGCAGCCGCCGACATCTACATCTTGTAAGTATAAGATACATTGATAAGGTCCATCTATCACGTCCAAAATGGATTTCCAAACACCGATACATTATGTTGGTCCGTTTAGTTGTTGAAGATACTGCCCTTGTCTATGCAACAGGTCCGGCGGACGAGCTGGAGAGCCACACAGACAAAACTGCTGCCTAGCAGCACTGTGGTCCAACAGCTTTTTTGGGGCTATGTATCATCTACATAGAGATCGACATAGGAGGCGGCGTTTCTGAATGTTGACGCGCGCGCATGAAGAATGCCCCGAGGGATCATCAGCTTTTCCGTGCTTGCATAGTGCACAATATGCTAGAAGCTTGGACCAACTCTCGGTCATCCAGGTGAGCGAAGACTGTTGACGCCGCCAATACCAGACCTCGACCGAATCACATCAAAAACCAACGAGGTGTAAGAAAGCTATTTCAGGGAAAAGCGGAATCTGTAGGATTGCCCCCAATAGCTGGGAAACAACAGCAACACAATTCTCCTCTGCTGGGGTTTTGGAAGCTATCTCCAATGGACCCTGCCCCACCCCACGTGTATGCTTATCTAGAGCTTTTCGATGGTACGCCTGTTACATGAAAGGTCGAGCTCACGGGCCGACCGACCAACACATTTATGCCCACGTTCAGGTGGGTGGAAATCCTCCGTAATCAGGGAACCTTTCTAGTCGTGCCGTTCCGTCTATTTGGAGACAGACCCATGTAGGTCATGCATTAATGTTGCGGTCCTGGACTCATGCTGACTGGCGAGGGTGTTTCTCTTAGACCAAGATGGAGGTGCGGATGGCTAAGAGCTCTAGGAATCGGACCATACCGTTTGTCTTTATGAGACACACGCAAAGTGGCTTCGTGTGGCCACACCATATGGATTCCAACATAAATTGGGAGGGTGTGCCCCGCAACCTTTGCGATCCTGGGCGCATTTGAGAGTTTAGACGTGGCTGAACAAAGTCTTGAGTCTCACACAGTCGTTTGCTTGGCATGGAACGTGCCTCTTTTGTGGAAAATGTGGGCCAAGTCAGCCCTCGAGCGATCAAGAACATTGTTCTTTGCGTCACTTTCCTTGTGCTCGCCGCTACTGCAATCGCTCTTCGGATATGGGCCAGAAAGATCAAGGGTTCCTTCTTGTGTTTCAATGATTACGCCATTCTGGCGGCCTTGGTAAGAGACAACCATTCCAAGAGGGAAATCAACAGCGCTAACGCCCCGTCTGGGAAGCTTTTCGAGGTTGGTGATAGCGTAACAATCCTCACTTGTTAGTGTCATCGCCGGCAATCATTACGCCGCTTTACGTCGCTGATTCATGGTACCAGCTATCGTCATGGGAAAGGTTGGGTACCACATGATAAGCTTGGCGATTGCTCAGGACCTATCCTTGAACAAGGTACATAGCTCCTTAGCCCTCAGTCCCGGCTCCCGGTGACCACTGCAGGCCCTTATCGCAGCCGAATCTCTTCGCAACTCGGCCAACTCCTGCGTCAAGCTGTCAATATTGCATCTCTACCTTGTCATTTTTCGCAGTCGTGGAAGATTCCGCTACGTGGTCTACGCTGCGATGACCCTGGTAGTAGCCTACTGGATTGGCAGCATCATCCGAATTTGTTTTCTATGCGAACCAATAACATATTTATGGGACAAGAGTGTTGCCAACGGCACGTGCTTGAATGTTATTGCAGCTTATCTGAGCGTGTCCGGAATCAATCTAATCTTGGATATTGTGGTGGTTGCGCTTCCGATGCCCATATTGTGGACGCTCCAGATGCCGAAGTCGAAGAAATTGGCTATCTCGGCGGTGTTTGGCATGGGTATTATGTGAGACTAGCTCTTAATCTTAGAGGCGCCGAAAAGCTGACTGCGGCGAAATTGAAGAATCTGCATTGTTACAGCTTTTCGCATCTACGCTATCACTCGCCTCGACTTTACCGACATCTCTTACAGCATGGTCAGCGCCAATATCTGGAGTAGCCTCGAACCCTGTCTTGGTATTGTCAATGCCTGCCTCCCTGTTCTTCAACCAGCATTGGCCAAAACCTTTGGTATAAGCGCTTTGGATTGGACTCATCGCTCTACCATGACAGTCAGCTCCACCAAGACGACCACAAGTCCCTGGTCTCACTGGCCCTCTAAAATCAACACAGCGGGCGACACCAATATGCAATGGCCGCGTTTGTCCATACAGACTAAATCATCAGCCACCGCAAACACATGGCCTCAATGGCACCACAAAGCCAAATCTTGCGCTTCCGCAAATACCTTCCCAGGCCGTGGGGAGAGAAGAGTGGTAAGATTTAAAGACGTTGAGTGGGGTGATTATTTCCCACGGCGAGTCAATACTGTTCCTATGAGCAACTTCCACTGCCCTGGGGCTCGAAGCTATAGTGCAGTGGCAACTGAACTTCACGAGTTGGAAGACAGGGATGGTGCGATATCTCCTTGCAATATTGACAACATAGCATGTGAGGAGTCACAAAGCAGGGAGGATTCTGGTGATTCCTCCCAATACTGGGACTAAGCTTGGGTGCTGATTGGTGGAGTTTGGGTACGTTGGTTCATGGTCTTATGTGACGAGTCTGGTAAGCATGATGGATGACGGATGACTTACGTAACTGGGTCCGATGGGTTTTGGCGTTTTGAAATGTTGCTATTGTCAAACTGGGACGTGCGTTATATTTGCTTCGACCGCCAGATTTTCCTTTCTCTTCACTCTTTAGGGGGATGCTCTTCCCACCTTGTGGTGGGAAGAACGTACGATAGACACCACTTGATACGCACTACTTTTGTAATGATCTAGCTATCGAATACATGGAAGTACATGCGATACGTACATTTTCCTCTACCGTAGAAAAGGCAAGGACCTGTCTCGTCATCTTCTTCTATTGTCATGCTATCATGAACCTTGCTGAAGAGCAATAGAAATTGGGCCAATGGCCCTCTGGATACAGACTTTCAGCACCGAGTCATGGACCCCTCCATCAACCGTCTAGGTACAGTCCTGCTGCCTGTGGAGAAAATTGTTCTTTTGCAATTATGGCGTTTCATGATATATCATCTCTGCGAATGGCCCTCCGGGTCACAGTTCAATGTATATGAACGCTTGTCTATTCATTACACTATCTCTTTATGAGCATTCTATCTCTAATCATCTCCGATCGCATTGTAATCCATTCATGTATCTAGCCATATTTTCGTCTATTTTATAGACGTCTTCGAGGGGCTAGATCAATTCGTTGTGCTTTCGTGTCATCACTGCCGTTCACCTCGGTAACGAATTCCTTCTGTAGTTCAAGGAAGTTCATTATTTCCGCTCGCTTGCTTGCCATTCATAAGCGATTGTGACGTGTCATGACCCATCGGCCTGTATATTGCTTCACCTTGCACTTCCGTTTACAGATACAAAATGCAATATCAATACCGTATAAGCCGACGTAGAGATGTTCGGGAAGTGTTGATCTTTCTTGTGCCTTAATTGTGTCCTTTTTTTTGCAGAAGAGTTTGCGTGGTTGGTTGTAGTCTGATCTTTGGTTTCGAGCGGGTCGAATATACTGTGGCTTTTTTCGATGCCGAATAGAACAAAGCAGGAGTGGTTGAAGTTTTTAGTATTTAGCGTGAGTGCGAAGGAGGTTGCGGGGGAGGGTGAGAAGCGGTGGTGGTGCGTTGCTTCGAGGGTGGTAATTGTTGCTGGTTTTGACTGTGGAGGTTGAGCATAGAATATGAATAGAGAGGTTGAGGACGTCGTGGGATGTTCTATCATACTGAAGCCATCGGGCTATGATATCGGATTTGCAGTATTAAGATTCGGATACTTATTGCAGAGACTGGGGAAATAGAGAGTTGGGAATGACTGACTTCATGATTGAGAGAAGCTGTGCTATGATTTTGCGAAAACTGATTACAGGTCGTCAGGAACAAATCGCTCAACGACTGCATTTGATAATGACATTCGGTCACCACACTCACTCCACAAAAAAAGACCACACAAAAACCACATCCACACACACCGCCATCTCCCCTCCCCCCTCAAATCTTCCCAAAATCCTCCGGATGCTTCTTACTCAACTCCAAAGCCGTAACAATAACGACCGTAGTAACAACAACAGCAAACCCAGCACTAATAACCAGTTTCCACTTCCTAGAATGCCATCCCCCCTGTAGTCCCTTGTATTGAGTGGCAAGCTTCGCCTTCTCGTTATCCTCGTTGGGATCTAAGGGGATGTCGTGGAGGGTGGCGCTTGGGGTTCCGTTGACGGTGATTGTGTCTGTACGAGTGCTGGGTGGGGGTAAGGTTGAGATGGTCTGGGCTTTGACGGGGAATCTGGATTTGCGTTGGAGGTTTTGGCGGGTTGTGTATGGCGGTGGTAAGGTTGTGGAGGGAGAGGGGTCTGGGGTTTGTTCTATTGCTGTGAGGGTTGGGTGGGGGTGGGGAGGTGGTGTGGGGATGTCGTCAATGGTGTCTGTGCTTGGTCGACGGTATTTTGCCCATGGATCGGTTTCGGGGTAGCCGATTTGAGGGAGAGCTGTGATGTTGTGCTCTGGTTCGTGATTGGGTCGTTGGGATGGGATTGTGGGATCTGTGGTAGAGGAGGGTTTGAGGGGTGGACGCTCTAAGGGCATAGCCATAGCGGTGATTGAGCGTGGTTTGGAGGATGCTTGGTTGCTGTCCTGATGGTGATTTTCTGGTTGAAGATATATCACTGTAGTTCAACGTTTTGCGTGGAGTGAATGTGGGGTCCAAGAGAAGGGATGATGAGTATAGGAGTATTTATAAGATATTTGAGTAAGCAACAAAGAGGAACACGATATTGTTCAGTCAATAGGGTTTGATCTTTATTGTCCTTGATGGTTCGTCGATGACAATGTGATTGTTGAAGGTTCTTCATTGTGATTACTTTCCCTCCTTTCTCAATGAGTAGTATCATCCTGTTAGACTGATCTAGGAATACGGTTAGCTTGGGCAGTGCGGCGAGTCTCGCAGGTTCTACTCCTGATGAGAGAACGAGTCTACTTCAGCTTGGTCTATATATCGTTCGTATGCTTTCAGACTGTTTGGTCTCACTGTGGAGCGGGCTCGGCATCATAACATGGCATAGTATGCTGGGTCTGAATTTTTTTCGCTTGTGCATATTTGGCAAGGCGTGCTTCAGCCAAACACAAAGACGGCACTATCATTCAATATTCGTGTATTCAGAGCATGGACGATGGAGGCTGCAATTGAGGCGATGAACGCGCCACTAAGCTCTCGATTAGTACTAGTGGCTCCCGCACGGCAATCTCATCCAATCAAATAAGCCGTAGCAGCACCCTCAGATGTCGAGCTTTAGTCTGAACTCTTTTTCCTAACTCACCAAACGATTTCAACATCGAGCATGGCCGAAGGCGCAATTATGGCGGGACAACATGTCATGACTCCTGCTTGTAGAGTATGTGAAGCTCGACACTCCATCCCAATGTCAGGATATTCGACACAAATTCACCTATTTCCTAATGATGTCACAAGCACCAACCACCGAGCAAAGTCCACTGCTTGGGAACCAAATCAGTGAAACAGACCCCGACAATGCCCGAAATCTCATCGAGGATGGTACCTCAACAAAACATAGATTCTTAATCGACGAACCATCGGACGCCAGACTAGCTCTGATGATGGGCAGCATCTGGATTGGCGTCGTCCTCACAGCTATTGACTCCACAATAGTAGCCACACTCCTCGTTCCTATTTCCACCTCCTTCTCTTCCCTCAAGACTCTCTCCTGGATCGGATCTGCCTATTTGATCGGGCAAAGCACCACCCAACCCCGTAAGTCTTCTTTTTCGATAGATAGCATCTCCGTTCAAGTCTGTTGACGGAAAATGTGGCCACTATACATATCTCGTGATCCAACAATATTTTGGTAAAACCATCTAATGTTAATATCATTGAGTCTCGGGCCGAATTACCGACATCTTTGGCCGCCGCCAAGGCCTACTCGTCTGCAACGTGCTCTTCGCTTTAGGCACCTTACTCTGCGGTCTAGCCCCTAATGAATGGGTACTCATCCTTGGACGCACCATGGCAGGCTTAGGTGGCGGGGCGATGAACACAATATGTATGTTCGTAACTGGAGATTTGGTGCCCCTAAGGAAAAGGGGCGTCATCCAAGGTATAATGAACATAGCTATTGGTGCTGGTTCGGGATTAGGTGGATTGTTGGGCGGATGGCTTGATGCACTTTGGGGGTGGAGGATGGCTTTTTTGGTTCAGGTGCCATTAGTAGTAGGGGGAGCTGTGGCGGTACAATTGACTATTAGGCAGCATACGTTGCATAGCAACCTCGCGAGACATGACGATGAGCATTGAGCCTCGTCTCAGCAATGTACGTGCGGTACCTGGTGTAAAAGACGTATCCCAGAAGCGTGGCTGCTCCTTTTCGTAGCATGAGCTCCACATAGCGAGGAGCCGTGGTTTCGTATACTCAGTAGAAGGAAGTAGAAATCTTGTGGACTGAAATCAAATTGCCAATAATATATACTGATGCTGATAACGGCACACTTGTAGATAGCACGGGAGTTGTCCAGCTTTCAATGGTCAAGCCGACACCTACTTGTAAAGGGACATTGATCTATTGGTTTCAAAATGAAGTGGCTTTCAAAACAGCAGCAGCGCCGCCGACATCAGAGCGGTCGAGCAAAGCAAGGCAATGGCTCTCCGTGACAAGGTAGACGTTGTTGAGACACGAATGTGTATCGTGGAGAGCAAGAGTGGTGTATAAGAGCAACATCAGTTGCACGTTGGGAAAAATCGGCAGCCCAATTTTACAGCTGTGGTCAATCGTCTCGACTTTGGACCAGAGCCGCCGAGACGTCATGGTACCTATCGAGATGAGATAGACCCTGTCAGTGTCCCATGAACCAGCTGTTGAAGCCACTGGTAAGCTTGGGGCTTCTCCGTTTCGAAATGAAGTTTGTCCTACACGTTCTGCTCTGTCTTGTATGCCAACAGTCTGTCACATTTCGCATAATTCTTGGGCAGCCATGGAGGCCTATGAACTGATGTGAGTTGAGCATCTGCAATCGCGGCCATACTTCTCAATCTGAGATTGCGCCCTGTTTGTGATGAGTGGTGGAAGCCTTTGGGACGAATATCGCTAGCTCCGATAGAGCTAGAGGCTTGGCACTGCCAAGACGCTAAAGTCTTCTAACCTTTCCGAGAATCTCGACGCCTTTTTCAACCACTCTCCTTCCCGTTACCCACTGGTATGGCGACAAGCAGTGGGGGACACTTCTTGCATTGACTCTCTTGCGGTGGTGGGGCCCTACGTGCCTCTCATTATGGATCAAGCCTGCGATTTGACCGGGTTGCCACAGTGGCAGTCCAGCTCCCAGCTGCTGTCGGCAACAGCACCCCTTGAGATGTCCGCTAAACGTGTCGAAAGCCCGCGGAGATGTATATTGCCAAGCCGGCGAAAGACAATCGCATGGCAATGTGGGTCCCTTTGCGAAGGATGAGAAACAGCTTCTGAGGAAAAGTTTGCCGGAAATTGTAGTGGATGGATGTAATGAACACGAGTACGGAGTTGACGTGTTCATGAATCATTGGCTGCCATGTTGAATATTCCAACCCAGAGAACCGTTCGTGGGAATTACATAGATTTCGTGAGTCGTCAGAACAGAGCCCGAGGAAGATGAATTTGCCACACTGGTCCGACATTCATTGGGTGAGTCTCCCTACAGCCTCGTTGTCATTGTCTGGGCCGATCGAATTTCCAAAATATCGAACTTCGTGCCATCTATTGTCCTCGTTTTCTTCGCTGGAGTTCATCCATTTCAGATGCCACAGTGAATGGCAGCGTTGTTTGTAGATTTCCTACTATCGTTATCCCAACTGGAGGTTCTCAATGAGCCATCGCTGTGACGGGTTCTGATGGGCTACGGAGATTCCCTCTCGAGGGGACTTTCAAGATTGTTACCCAAGTACTTCGAGGCGAAGATCGAATGACTATTACAACATATGAATCTGTACTAGGAAGGATCTTGACCTAGGACTCCTCAAGAACGCATGCCTTTGTGGGTCCTGGTAACCACTTTAATATGCCATCGAGATCGAGGCCTTAATGAATGAATGTATAATGGGATAGGCTACCTAAGTACTTGAAGACCGAATCCTGTCAAGTTGCACAAGTTGCGTGCTGTCAACGCTGTTACTCGCACTTAAGTTGAACATGGTCCAAAGATCGCGCAAGACCTGATAAAATTGAGGACCTCGAGATCATTCCTTGATGAGGGGGCCACCGTGGACCCTAAAAGATGTCTATCTTCTATATCGTTCAATGTCTCATCAGCTATTGGTTTGTTCAAGCTGAAGCGGCATGGATTTGGACTATTCATTGAAATGTTGGAGCAACGGGAATATTAATCGGCTACAGCTAAGCATGAGCGATGTTGAGATTGGCTAGCCAAGAACGCTGACTGTTATAGATCGGGGACCAGACTCGCAATCCCTCTTGAGCACTAGGGATCTTGTAGCCTGAACCTTTCCATTAAACAAGTGTCTACAGGCGTCTGAAGGCGACTCCCGAGGCCCGAGCCCCATACAGGACCCCTGCATGTCCATTATCTAGCCGCATCCAACGAAAACACAGGGCTCCATAAAGCCGAACGCCCGAGAGTGGCATGATTAGCATTTGCCAGTACCAGAACCATAAGCCTGGTAAGCTGTAAGGCAGACCCACCGTTTAGAGGGTCGGGGGGGGGACTGATTTACAACTTCCCCGGCGCAAGGTCCCAAGAGATTCACACAGCCTGGGTCTACGAGGCTTCAAAGGTCGAGGATGCAGACCCCTCACCGGTCGGTCAGTTGATGGTCAGATGGTGGAGCGATTCAATTGTAGAAGAGTATTCACTGTTGCGTACGATCTCTTACGTCGGGCGTTGCGATGAGCTGTCACTGATCACCTCCGCTCTGCTCAGCTGGTTGACAGAAAGCCAGGCTCTCAAAGCAGTCGCCGTTGTGACTTTTGTGACTTTGTTCGCTGCAAATGTCTTGAGTCTTAATAATTTCCGTGTTGATTGTACACCTGGTCAACACTTTACGGAAGGACTGGTACTACAAGTCACAGGGTGTGTGGGTCTCCCGCCGGGGGACTAGACGAGGTCCCCGTCGCAAAGCTTGACAGGGGAGCTTTTCATAGGAGGCGTTCTAGGAGAGATGCAAGCTACCGCTTCAGAGGTGCAATCGGCTTTAGCACTTTCCTGCCGCATCTTCTTGTCGTTTCCGATTGGACTTGTGTTGTAAAATAACCAAAACGGGGGGGGGGGAACATCAGCGATTGGCGAATTTCGCAAAAGAAGAAGCGTCTGTCTTGCATTGGCGCCATCGAACTCGGACTGCCGTGCCATCGATGTTGCCGCAAGCAAGACTCCCCACGGAATCGTGAGTTCTTGAACTCATGGCGCTATGAACAACACAGCCCTCGTCGCCTATCTGAACCGAGACTGGAGACGGGAGTCAAGTGCTGCAAGATAAATAATCACAGGATTCCCTCCTCATTCTCCAATTCCCTCCATCAAAGTCGAACCTTGTATCAAAGCCAGACACAGTCATCAATCCAGTGAAACGCTATCTACCTTGCATACAGCAGCTGAATTTGGACCATGATCTCTCCATTGAAGATGCTTGACGTACTCACCACCATCTTCATTCTCATTGACTCATCCTCCGCCGCTTCCTCATACAGACGCAAGCCTGATGCCACCACCTACAAGGTCACAGTCCCATCATCACCTACCGCCGACCAGTATCCATCTCGAGATCTCATGGCAAGGTCTCAAGCCTCTACATACAAAACATTCTCGACACGCGAATCACCGTCGCGCTTAAAGCAGTTCCATCAATCTGATGTCTCTGTATCTACGAATCCTGGTGCTCCCCTAGTCCCGCAACGAAATGATACTGTCATCGCCGACCCAGTCAACAATTCTGCTGCGCACGAACCACCTAGCTGGCCCGCGTGGCTGCCTACCTTGGGAACAATATTGAATTCGGTCGTCCATGTCATCATAATGATCTTAGGAGTTCTCAATATTAGCATCAATCCGAGAGTCCATGGTGAGAGACACGCGATAAAATTTGGTTAGGCATGCCTCTGACAAGTCCCGCTAGCATTCAATCGTGGACGTCGACATGATCCATTCCAAGATGGATGGCCTGCGTAGTACGAAGTTTGGGTATGTGTCAAAGACTCTGATATCGATCACAGCTGATTCGCAGCCTCCCAGATGTAATAGACCCACAATCTCAGCAAACCATTGATTATTCAAATTTGGATGGATACCCACAGCAAGGAGTTATGGCAACGATTGTATGAATGTAGCAACATCTCTAGGATTAATCGATCCTTGAGACACGCCGATATCGGCATTCAAATGAACCTTCAAGAAATGAAACATATGCTTCTGATCATGCTCGTACCGATTCCTTACCAGGCTAGCTTAGTGGTATGCAGCTGTATTCTGCAGTTCATCTCTTTGAGTTCTTTCATGCTCCATGGCGGACATGATTGGCCTCCACCACTGTTCTTCACTTGCATACATGAGAGTCACATTTGCGACCGCCCCAATGTATCATGCAACGATAACAGAATGTGAAGCCTTGGCAATGGTAGTAACGGCAAGGTCATCAGCCTCGGGAGCAACGGAGCAAAGCTTTGCCACTCATCTTGCATGAGGTAACGCCTGCCACGACCCGATGCATAGCACGCTAAGGGTTGACAGCCTACCTTAGGTGAACATGCCCATCAACAAGAAACGCACCTTTCGAATCTTTTTTGCCTTGAAGCGTTGATCAGGACTATCAACCAATAGGACAGCAGGCCCTCATATCTTTGGATCAGGGCGGACCTTTGCGAATTGCCGTGACGCATAAAGATATCCAATGCTCTGGCAACTTGCGTATACAATCGCTTGGCGGACCTCGGCTAACCACCCCTGAAATGTACATGCAGCAAGGACATTGCATAGACTTGGGCAGCCTTTTCATCCATATACCACGGCTCAATAATACCCTGTTTAAAAGAAACAGCTGTCCAATGGAATCATGTTGCCTGCGCTCATCAGCCCAGAGAGGAAATCACATCGGTGATTGGATGTATGCGCGAGACCTCCCCCGATCCTTCGTTTGTAAGTTGGCATCCGTCTTCACGCATGCACCGGTTCGGTCACATGATTGAAATCAATTATGTCCCAAACGGACACACGATCTACTGCCTGGAATCTTGCCACCAAGGCTTTTCCCCTCGCTGGATTGAGACTGTTGGTGCGGAAGTGCCTAAACGATTGGGAGACCTCGGTCTGATACTATTTGCTCGAATGTCAGACATGGTATAAGTGCGTCATTGGTGGGAGTACGGCACTGCTCGATATGCTGTCGCATTACATGGGGCTACCGCCTTTAACCCTTGCCAGCATGAGAAAGATGGACGTAATTCTTCCGCGGCACAAAGGCCTTGTTTACGAGTGCGGTAGGCTTCCACGGGCGACTCAGAGAAGGATTGCATACTGTTGTAGGATATGACAGGTGACATTACGCTTCTGTAGCATGGCTTGTAGAAAGCGAAAGTGCAGATGCGTGGCATCTAGGAAGATCTCATTTCCTGAAAACTCTGGGAACAGGTCGATCTTGCACCGGCAGATTCAAACACGGGAATGTCGCTCATGCTTACAGTGTCTTCGACAACGCATGCTTAGTGAGATTGACCTACCATTGCCACAAGGACGAGGTGCATTTGATGGCTCGAGCCCTCCCCGACTGTGTGTGAACGACAAGATTACTTGATGCAAGGGTTGTGCTGAAGCAATGAAGATGGATTCTCCGTTCGAGAGAACGATGCCTCCGAAGACTGACGTTGCCTATCTTTCCACCCACTTGATGGCGTAGGGTAACCTAGCATCCTCGAAACTTCGCCAACAGATATTCAGCCTCAGTTTTCTCTAGCTAAAGATCCAAAACGCGCTCTCGGACTTGGTCTTTATGAAGAATACATTGTCATATCAGCTGGTCAACACATCTACGCGGGTCTTGTAATTGATGGGACTCTTATTGGTATCTCAAATAACCCTAGTGTTCGAATCATTTCGCAACCCGCATGACACCGTATGTTATTATGAAACCATAAGAGAATCCTCCAGCGACACGCACAGGATCAAAACGTTTTCAGCGCAATGAGACTGAATTCGCCACAAGGAACCATTATGGTATGAAGGCAGGAGGATACCTATTTGGGTTGAACAATTACGAGATATCATGGCCACACGTCTGCACTCATGCAACATAGCTAATCGTCTTTCTTGGTGCTGTGGAATGTTGTTGGACTCAACAACGGAAGTGTGTTCTTATAGATGAGTCACGTGATGACGCGTAGCTCTAGTCTTAATATAGATTAGGGTGGACACGGTATCTAGTTCCAGACCATTCGTAGACGCGATTTTGATGATAAATTGGACGACTTGGTTCTAGCGAGGTGACACATAATGAAGGTAGAGGCTGCATTTCCGCCCATTCTGGACACCCATGAGACCTCTGGAGAGGCCAATCCGGAAAGTGTCTTGCCGGGAATGTCTACGGACATGTTATTCGTCGAAGCGCATTGGGCGAAGCAATGGTAATCCTCTTCTTGAAGTCTCTCTCTGGAGGCCATTCTTTGACCAGCATGGCCAGACTTCGGGTGCTCGTTGCCCACAACAAAGCAACTAAGCGCTGTGATCCTCAGGTGGGAAAGCGCCTTGCGGAAGACTCGTTGAGGACACTCGAGCGTCGGCGTCGGCGTCCTGTTAACATGCATCCGTGATAAAGCCCTCATCTAAAACTGGAAACTGAGTCTCGCTAAATGCAGGCGTTCGAATTGACGGAGACAAGCTTTGAGCTGAGGAGGATGCAGCCTGTCCCTCATTACTTGGATGTGGCGGATCCGTCTCGCGAACCCTCATGGGTAAGGAATCTCTTCCACTAGCACCAAAGCTCACATCCAATTGCGCAATCTCGCGCGCGTAGCGAATTCCCTTTCTGTTGTGCATCTGTTGATAAATCGCCTGACACCACTTCAACTCCTGCCCCGGATGTCGCCGCAGAGAGGCCAGCGCCGTCCGCAATCCGAATAAGCTTTTCTGCGCGCCAAGGAGACCCATGCTGTCGCTCAAGCAGTAGGGCATTGAGCGCATGATGTTGGTTGCATATTCTAGACGGATGCGATCGCTGTGGAGGCTGAGCTGCTGCTGCGCCATGCCTCTGAGATCACCTGAGCCGGAGAATTCGCCATGCAGTAACAGGGTGTTGGTGGACAAGATGGCGCCGCAGGTGACAGCGATTGTACTACTGAGAATTATTCGGATCGCCCAGTATGTGAGTGTAATGTTTGCCATGCGGAGGGTGGGAAAGGCAATGGGGGCCGTGAAATCTGATTCCAGTGCTTCTTGGAGATGCCCGCCCGTAGAGATAGATGCCGTATTTGAACGAGGAAGAGTTGTCCAGTAGAGAGGCGACGGGGACTTGGATAGCAATTCTTGGTACCATTGGTCCATCTCGATGTTCAGGCTGGAGAGACGGTTCAGGAAAGCTAGTAATGCTGAGGTGCTTGTGTTGGGGGTCAGAAGGTCCGCGTTGTCTATCTCCTCGAGCAGAGCCCCAAAGGCAAAGCCTTTATCGTAGAGCTTCTGGTAGACGTCTTTCGGTGTGATCTCCCAGGGAATGCTTCGCCATTCCTCCGTTCCGAGGAAACTCGATTTACGGTACTGTATACACTGGATCATCTAATTGGTGGTGTTAGCCTCCTGATGTGTAAAATACAAAGTAGCTGATCACACACAGCTGAAGTCCGAAACTCTTCCAGGGTCGCCCGTGCAATGGGTGATCGGTGTCTGCGAGGACCACGCGCAAACACAAGCTGTGACAAGCCAGCTATGTGGCTGTTCCATCCGGCAACCGATGTGGTGGTCGATTCAAATAGCTACAGGCTTGTCAGCACAAGTCGCTCAATAGGGATTAAGAAGGCACTAAAGCTTGCCTCATAGATCGCACAGATGTATCCAGCAACGAAAACATCGTCATGCATCGCCAAGTCCTCAAGCCACAAAGAGTGCTGGACTGACTGTAAAGCACGACCATAGATTACATTCCCTTGAAGAGCCATCGAATCATCGTTATTGATCCATGCCAATCGAGTCATGGCCAAGGCCTTCAGTGAAAGCTGTAGAGTTTCCCCAAGGCCTGGAAGAGCTATGATTTGCTCCATCCAGATACATGGTGAGCCGCCTTGAACGACATAGTCGGCTGGCACGTATTTTTCCCAGAACAAGGATATCAATTGATTATCCAGCACAGCGGAGACACTCGGTACTAGAAGCATCCTGTGATCGGCCGGGGCACGCTCCTCGAGCGCTTCCCGTAAGTAGCTGACATTCGATAGCATGGAACGGTCGCTCGGTACATCTTGTTCTGTTAATGGGGGAAAGGCGGTCGTTGGACGCAATGGTGGTTTTACTTCCTCGAGGCCAGAGCGTTTCTCCAACCCCTCTATGGTCTTGTTGAGGAAGACGGGGAACCGTGCATAACCTTCGCACTCCCTTCCACTTTGGGTGCACTTTTTACAGGCTGGTACCTGAAGGTCGCACTATGCATATTTGATCTTAGTGATGAGCTCGTGCGGAGAGAATTATTATTAAGGTGCCTACGCGAATTTTGCGCCTTCTGCAAGTCGCACAGCCTTTGGATTTTCCCGGAACTCCCACCATGTTACCCTTGAGCCTTGGCTAGATCTGAAACTGTTGATCGTTGGCTTGATCGAGATAGATTTCTAGACTGATCGATATGAGCTGTGCGTCTTTCTAGTCCGCAAAGCCTTCATTCGATTCAGGTCTCTGTGTATCCTTCATGTCATCTTCCAGCCAGCAATTGTACTGCTTTCCTGCTCTTTTGTTGCAGATATCAATGCATTTCCGAGGCTGCGTCATTTGGCATTGCCTTTGGGGTGACGAAGATGCCGCGAACACTGCAACGCTCGCAGCAAGCTCCCAGCCACCATGATTCGCCTGCTGATCAGAGTGTTTCAAAATTGGAGGATAAAGTCGCAAGATGCAGTCCAAAATCCGTAAGGCTGGTCACAGCCTGTCAAATCTTAATTCGATGCCAGTGTTGACTTGTTGTTCCCAATCCCGATGGGCTTATGAGATCTTCCCCCCACTAAGCCTCTTCAGGATGTCAAGATGCGAGATTTAGTGGCTTGGCAACGTTTCCCTGGCCCCAATTGTCCCGCCGGAGTCGGCCGAAGGCACGCAGACGTTGCAAGCTTCAGCCTCGATCCCCCTAAGGAGCGCTAAATTCCAGGATGGCTTCTAGTCGATAGAGATAGATGCGATTGGTTTACGGACCTATTTCCAGGACCCCGTTGAACGAATGCTGTCATTTCGATGCCCCTTCTGTATCTTGTAATTGAGCAATATATATAGTTCCTCTGCTCGCTACTGGGGGTTAATTCCTTAGCAGTGGTATACTCTTCCACGAAATTGACCCACATCAAAACCTGACTGATTCACATTGTTGCCCTCTCCCCTATCTTTACTATGAGTCTCTTCACACGGAGCTCTCCTCTCGCGGAGAATCTGTCAAACTCCCAGGGGTCCAAGGGCTGCGTGGCCTATGATCCGAGGGCGATAGCCCCTACTTATGGCTACGTCCCGAGTCTTGCACCAGGGATCGTCTTCACCGTCGTCTTTTTTGTCTCCATGCTCGTCCACATCGTGCAAGTAGCTCGTGCTCGAAAGTGGTGGTACTCCGCGCTCGCACTCGGTGCCTTTGGTGCGGGGACCACCTAGAGATGGTCTTGAATACTGCTGATTCTCGGAATAGGGGAATGTCTTGGTTGGGCAGCAAGAGCTGGTGCTCACCACTGCCCCTATGACAAGACGCTGTTCTCCCTCCAGATCTCCATCCTTATCATCTGTAAGCGCCTATGAAAATCTTTTTTGCGACACCTTATTCATCATCGACAGCTCCCTGCTTCTTCAGCGCCGCAATCTACTACATCCTCGGTCAGATGATCAATCAGTACGGCCGCCGCTACAGCTTCATTTCGCCAATGACATACCTCGGCATTTTCATCTCCTTTGACATGGTCTCAATCATCATACAAGCCGTCGGCGGTGGCATGGCTTCGAAAGCCGGAGGCCAGGACCCCCCAGGGAACACCAAGCCAGGAACGCAGGTAATGATGGCTGGTATAATTATACAGCTGGTCTCAATGTGTGTCTTCGGACTGCTTTGGTTGATCTTCCTCTGGCGCGCCCGCGCCGTGCGCATCTCAAGGATTCTAAATCTATCAACAACCTTTTCCGCATTCTGTATCATCGTGCGTAACTTTTATCGTGCGATTGAGCTATCGCAGGGCTGGAAAGGATATTTGATCACGCACGAGGTCTACTTCGCCGTCCTAGATGGTGCGCTGATGGCTTTGGCAGTCGGTACTTTCAACGTCATCTTCCCGGCGACATACATGACTGGGCAGCCCGAGGGGGAGAACGATAGCGCAGGGACACCTATGGCCAAAGTCTGAGAACAGTTCACAAGGGGCCTTTCCTGGAAGGGGCACCAATCTTCGCACGTCGTGATCCTGCTGATGCGCGTGCATCATGCAGATGGATTGAGCGATGCAGTGTTCGTGATTGGCTCTCTTTGTTGTTTCCAATCTTGACGTATAGACCGTCCTTCTCAAGGGTTCGGCAAATATAGTTATCTCGAGTCAATTTCCAGACAATTGCCAAACCCTATCCCCAGGAACCCCTGCCGTGAAGTCAGAAAGCCCTATGCCATTGGATAGGTGTATCCACATAGTGAGTGAGCAGCGGTGACTGAACGTCGGGTTTATCCACAGAAGGCAATCCAATCGACGATCTCATTAGACCGGATTGCTGTATACAGGAAGAAGTAGAGTCTTGCGCCGCAACACCGTTCCACTCGTCAGCGCCCTCCGGCACAGCCACCCTCCATAACGCCTTACCCTTTGACTCGTTCCGCTCTTGCGATGACACAGCTTCTAACCCATCGGCCGCAGCGCCCACGAACCAGCATTTCCATAACGGCTTAGGAGACAGCTGTTTCGCCGAAAGCCTCGTAAACAAACATGTATAGATCCCAAAGCATATGAACAGCCTCGCAGGCTGCAAGACGTGGCTTGCAATACCTGATATGTCCCTTCTCACGAGCAATTGGCCGTATATTTGTGCGAAGCCGCTGGCAGCACTTGCCGAGCTTCCTTAGGATCAAGGTGAAGGTGATGGAAACGGTGGTGTAGGCGATGACGTGCGAGAGAGAGGAACCAGAGCGCGATGGCGCTACAGTATATGTTGATGAGGAATGGGGGAGAGGAGGGTTTGGATAGTAAGAACCGCTGCCAGAGGTGTTTGATGGGGAGGGCGCTGGCGCTGGTAGGCGTGATTCGGGTCAATAGGAACGTCCATTGGAGCTCTGGGCGCCGCTGTACATGCTCTCGATAATGGTGTCGTAGTCCTGACCGGCCTGCATCTTGCTATACCTTGGTCAATACTTTCTGATCAATGAACGGTCATACGCCAAGACCCGGTCGGTGAAGAGATGCAGGGGATCCACGTGATTGGTGTCCTGTGTCTAAGATTGAAGAAAATAATGCATAACCTCCTATCCTCGCCTCCAACTCACTCGGCAACCGTTCACCGACCTCCTATAATCTACTCGTCTGTTGTAGACAACACCAGAGCCGGTTCTTGAGGTCCACTAGTGATCTTTCAGCCTACTATCCCATGATGGCAAGAACAGATATTGGTCCTGCGATCCCAGACCCTCCGTAGGTCTCCCACTCTTTCGAGGTGTTTGATGGATGACCAAGTTTTTAACACATCGTAGCTTTCTCTACGATTCGCTAGTTACTGTACTTGTGGGCCCAGAAAAGCATCGGTTCGACGTGCATAGAGCCTTAGTGTGCGCATCATCGGACTTCTTCCAAGCTGCACTCAATGGAGGATTCAAGGAGCAGGGTGGTGAAATCAATCTTCCGGATCAAGAAACGAAGACATTCAAATTTTTCGTGCATTGGCTTTATACGGGTAAACTCCGGGGATTTTATTACCCAAAAACGCTGAAACCATCTCTTAAGGGACTAAGGAATGCGGCTCTTGACGAGTTGAAGGACCAGGACTTGAATAACATTCAGAGTCTCCGTCCCGACAATACCAAGGGTAGAGCTTTCAATCTGGCAAATTATCGTGATGCTCCCTTTTTGGATCTTGTCCCGCTTTACATTCTCGCCGATACATTACATGTCCAGAACCTGAAAGATCCAATCGCAACGTTGATAATCGAAGTATATGGGATCGAAGAACACGACCGAGATGATCAGAGTGAGGGAGAGGATGAGGAGGAGGAAATTAATCAGGACGAAGCCGAAAGTGACAACGCCTCGAACGCCAACGACGAGAAAAAAGGAAATGAAAAAGTTGACGATGATGACGTTGAGCACATAGAGGAAGACACGTTGCTTTTCTCGGGTCTCGATCGACCAATAGAAATCGAAGACCCTGTCAAAGGAATTAATATGGCCTGGGAGACATTGCCCACGAGATCTCCGCTCTGCAAAATTCTTGTGCGGTGCTTCTGCGACAGCGTTGTGGATGTTGCAGCACGTACACAAGCCCAAGATTATCATCCTGGTTTCATAGCAGCGATCGCTCACGAATATGCTCGCCGTTGGGCTCAGGGACAGAGCCCCTGGGGAGGTACCGACTGGGATAAAAAGGGAGAAATTTGCAAATTTCATGAACATGATGGGGAGGACGAGTGTGCCTTCGCTTGCAGGAACGCGCCCAGAAGGGTATTGGTTGGCAACGTCTAACCCTGTTTACGCTGCTGTCTGGGTCATTATGGATGCAAGCCCATCAAAAGATTAGAATAATCTGGCAGTCACATCCAAGACGATGCAGTACTCAATAAAACCAGACGCGGATCATTTACTGGTGCCCAAGCTAGCATTTGCTTTGGTACTAACAGTTGGCATGCCAAATGCCATGGCAAGATTTTCGTTGGTTTGGATCTGGTTCATGCATTCGATTCTTAGCGGGAGGGTGGACCCAGGGGTGATAATGCGTGGGACGGTGATGCCGTACATGCGTGTGTTGGTAAAGGCAGCGGAGAAGGATAGAGTTGCGGTAAAGACTTCGTGAGAATGAATCTTTCCAAGGCGACAGATTGGAGTGAGGAGATATTGGCTATTAAATTAGGTAAGGGGAAGCTGAGATTTGTTGAGGTTTAATGACTCAAGTGGTTTAACAGGTACGATGAAGACGCAGAAAACACCTGAAGATCGAACACTGGGATTATGTACTCTCACAGGGGGATAAATATAAAGACAAGTGCCGGTATGGCCTTTCACGCGTAATGTGCGCCAATCTTGGTTTGGCGGCACATCGAAGAATGGTGAGCATAATCACGACACCTGAGATCAGCTCATACAATAGTATCATCATCTGGAACTATGTGATATTTCATCGGATAATAACAAATTCACACAGCCATAGGCGTTGTAATTTGAGGTTGCAAGCGAGACACGTGATAAGGTGTAAGAGGTTGCTGTCGATATCAGCTCCGCTCAACCTAAAGTTCTGCTCTAAACACCATAGGAACAGATTCTTACGAGTCCATCTTGTACCAAATCAGACTCCCGCGATGACAGTTCTACCCTCATGAGCGTGTTGTCGCTCATAAGAGACTATGGCTGCCTATTATTGCTAAATTTACCCTACAGCTGGACGATCAATGTTGATCTAGAACTAACGGTCTTGGCGCTTGGCTCATCACGTGATAAAACCTTAAGTGAACCTCTATCGATTGTAATTCTTCCTTTGATAGGAGCTTCCTCAGTGTAGTAAGAGAGCTGCCATACGCCACAGCTCCTATACCGACTGGACACGCTTCTACTCAGCCTTGATCATCCATGCTCCCGTCAGCCCTTCTACCGCAGCTTAGTTCGGTTATCCGCCACAACTCTAGGGATTGTTAAGCATGGCCACAAGGGTCGCCCGGATGGCCACACTTGGCGGTCTTCCTACGGAAGTGATATGCATGATTTTGAAACATGTGCTACCAGAAGACCTTGAGAACTTCGCAGGGACGTGTCGAACGACAGCCTCGGCAGCTCAGCCGTCTCTTGAAGTCCATCGCGATCTCATTCGGAAATACGCGATCTCGAGGAGTGATGAATTTGTTGAAGGCTCCATCGATGAGCTGGTAGCCCAAGTGGCTGTTGACCGCATCGGTCATTATGTCATTTGGTTGGAATGCAGCGATTATGAGTATCATTACCCCTCTTACCATGACGAACATACCCTCGCTGTTTTGCCACGCTTTTTGCCAAACTTGAAAACCTTCACCCTGGATTGGCCGCACGGAATTCTTTCTCATTTGAAGGCGGAAGTCGCAGATGCGCCTCACAAGGCTGACCCTACTCTTACACGGCTTGAGGCAATACACTTGAGATGCAACGGCCTGGACGGATTTTTCGGCGTTCAGGTAGACCTTGTGCAAACTTTCAGTGTGTTGCCATCTGTGAGGCATCTATCCGTGATCAAGTTGAAGACAGCCCCAAGGACTCATGGCCTAATCAACCCTAGCAACTCCAACGTTATCACGTTAGACCTTTGGAACTGCTCTATCGACTTAAGCGATCTTCACGAATTCCTTCAAGGTTTCATGCAATTGCAGTCATTCAGCTACTCGATGCCTGCGTTATCTGGGTCATCAAGTGACCGACAAGATACTACCTTCATCACAAGAGGTTTGCTGAACAGTAGAAATACGCTCCGAAAGCTTGTCGTGGTGGCTCCGGGCCAACGAGTATCTACCATTGGCTCCTTGACCGACTTTCAAGCGCTTAAGCAACTGCAAACACATCTAGAGCTGCTTCCTAGCCTTCACCTTCGAGGGAATGGTGTTCCATCATTTCAATTGCCTGATTCTTTGCAAATTCTTCAGCTTCAGAGCAACACGTACGCGGCCACTAAGTATCTATACGTTATAGAATTGGCTATATCCCGTAAATCCTCGGCAAGGTGCCATCTCCGAGTGATGATGCTGGCGTTCTCGGCCAATCCACAGTACAACTCTAAGCTACGGATGACAATGAAAAGCCATGAAGTTGACGAGCTGAAAGCCCGCTGCAGATCCGTGGGCATAGTGCTGAGCTTTTTCGATCAGGGGTGGCCGACTGGTCCCTGACAAGACATTAAGGGTGGCGCAAAATATCGCCCTCTGATGGCTAGAGGGACATGCGGACTCTGATATTCGCTGGCCACATTGGACGAACTTCTGGCTGAAAAAGAATCACTTCGGGAGGAGATTCCATCTGACGTACGCGCCCTGTCTATACATGGGAATAGCGCCCAAATCTTTGATGCACGCGCTCTTTCTAAATCCAACGAGCTGACAGATGGGGGAGTATGGATTCGATCTCGCGTTTGACTTAGATTGATCGAAGGCTGTCAATCGTGGAAATGTTGTTGGTTGCGAAGGATTTGGGGGAACATGCACCAATCTTACGGGGGACAAGAATGAAGACGCCCTGTAAGGTGACAAAAATGATGGACTTGATGATGTTAGGGGAGTACTTGTAAACACCCGAGTATATCTATATCGCTGATGCAATCTAAGGTACCAGCCCACGGTAGTACTGGTCGGGAGAATATAGCCGCTATGCCTGAGCGATCTGCAAACGCTGTCAAATTTCCCAGTCTCCAATTTTCACGGTACTTCCACTCACAATGACTCAGACGTTCCTCTCTGGAAAGCTACCTCGCATCGGAAAACTATGAGAATCCAAGGACATATTTCCCAACGGTCTCCTCTCCTATTCTGGAAAGCTCAAGCTGTGTTTCTTCCTTGCAACCAGTCGTTCAGCAAAGGGAGGCGGCTGGGTGATATCTTAGCTCTACCACGCGTCGAAGGCACCGGTTGCACCAATTTACAACTTGTAAATCGAAACGAAAGCGAAACATCCTGTTATCGTCCCGTCGCCCGTACGTTTCCAGATAACTGCATGGGTGTGTCCAGATTTGGTATATCTTCTCACACCCGTCTGCAGTTGACCGGCCCAACGCTATCACGGATATGATGTTCACACTCGTAGGTTACAGTTGGAGGACCATCGGTAGTGGTTGCTGTAAGCAACCTCACTTCGGAAGAGCATTCTTGTCTCGTCTGCTGTCCGCAAAGAGGATTTGGGGGTTATTTAGTGAAGAGTGGTCTATGCCTCCTATCGCAAAGGGCAAAGGTCGCAAGGTTGCCAGTCACCCTGGATTTGACCGTTTTTGGTTTGTTGTGGTAGTGATGACATCCTAGACGGAGGTCAAAGCATCTTGATTCAACGGAACAAAAACATATCTGGAGGCAAGCAATTGGATCGTTCTTTGTCTACTCTAGAATTTCTACAGGGTGGCGTATGATATTCATCATGGACACGGATGCGTGTTATGAAAGGGATTGAAGAAGTGCAAAGGATGGCAGAGGCGGACGGTCTATGCACTGTCGCACGTGCGACTTGAAGCTGGGTAATTGATCATTGATGGCATCGCTTGCGGCTTTCGGATCTGTATCTTAATGTAGACAAAGGCTCTCGAGCCATCAGAAGGTGTGGCGAGATCAGTGCCAACAGCAGCGGGACAGGCCTTTGTGTGAGACCACGACTTCTCTGCTCTATTCAACCGACTGTAAGGCGACCGTCATTCCATACCCTCACATCTTCTTCCTCAACAACTTCCCAAACTCTTCCCTCCTCTCCCTCCACCCATCAACCCTATCCTGCCCATCCCGAATCTGCGCCTGCAAAATCGCCTTATGCCACTCCCTCAAACTCTCAAAGCTCGCCACCTTACTCAACTTCAGCACCCGAATCCGATAATCCGCCAACGCCCGCTGCAACTCCAGCACCTGCTCCGCCCCCTGCGGCGCCGTAAGTATGCACAGTATCTGCCCGTAGATCTCGAAGCAATAGAGCAGGTGGGCGAGGTTGGGGAAGTCGGGGGGGGAGGCGTCTTCGCGGTCGACGTCGAGCCAGATGAGGCCTTCGGGGCGGATGGTGCCGCGGAATATTTTTGTGAGGTAGAGGGGGTCGATGTTGGGGAAGCGGGCGCGGATGAGGGGGAGGGCGGTTTCGAGGTCGGTGTG
>JAABUL010002240.1_pt1 | contig 32761 bp, 21 predicted proteins | sample 5559151 | NCBI WGS metagenome assembly JAABUL01 (sample SAMN10711876, study PRJNA513368) | rock metagenome | isolation source: Antarctica rocks | place: Antarctica: Victoria Land, Pudding Butte sud | reverse complement strand
CAGAATCTTGATCCGCAACTCCAAATGCCACACATGCAGTCTCCCCCGCTGCTGCAGCCACCGATGCAAGGCCAGCCGCAAATGCCTGCACGGAGTATGCAAGATATAGCGGGTATTTCGCAAATGTCAGGCATGCAACAGCCGAATCCGGGTTGGCAAGGTCAGTATCCTGGCGATAGTCCCGAAAATTGGAGCAATAGTAGTCAAGGACAAGGTCCTATTGCTCCCTCTGCTTTGAATGTGGAAGACTGGTAAGAGAAGCAATGCTTGACTCACTTCTACATGCTAATTGGACTTGGCAGGTTTCAATTCTTTGGTATGAACGGAGATCTGAGCGGCCTGGGTGCAGACACTATGTAATCTGCGAGACACGTCGTCCTCAACCAGTGGTATGATCTTCACTTCAGCAGTACCATCATGTACGAAAAGCGAGCTTCAAACGTAAGCCGTGTTGCAAGCAAGCATGAAAATCAGCCTTGCTATCATCCTTCTATCCACCCACAAAGTACTGTCTCAATGCCCGTCCCTCAGTCAAATCAATCTTCTCCAATCTTTCCTTCAGCTTGTCTGGCCTTTCATTGCCAGTTGCCCGTTGATTAATCGTGCCACAATGTTCAATACCCATATTTCACGGACGTGAGGCTGAGTCCACTCATCACCTGATAAGAACAGGCCGGGTGGTACCAAAACCGGGGTAAGCTCCGGATTTGTATCAAGTAGTCACTCACAAGACCAACAGCAGCATCGCTAAAGTATCCGGTTGACGTGTGACAACATTTGCACCCTCCCTAAGTCACCACGATTACAAGTCCTCTAATACGTTAGCTTCATATCTTGGATGCTGCGCTTTGCCTAAAGTACTCGTGCCAACCACATATTTGTCCCGAGGCTGAAGAGTTAGAGCAGATTTTCCGCTACTACGCGATCGGACTCACTGAGTCACTTGTGGTTGGAACGAGCACACTAAAGTACTTTACTTTACTTCATTTCTTTCACCTTAGGGCTCCTTGTGGGCAAGCTCCTTGGCAGACGCGGCTATTAAAACAGACGCCGGATGCTGCCGCGTTTTCCGCATCAGCAAGCTGAGGAATGAAACCACACATCGTTTGCGTGGTGATTGGGTGCTTCTTATCCTCCAGGTCATTTCAACTCATGCTTTCCCAGACCACAGCCTTCTATACCCTCATGTCAGCCTCATTGAAGGGCCAAATTTGGCTTTTATGGCGATGAACGACTCCTCTTCCACGGCTTCCGCCAGTAGCTCCACAACCTTGCGTCCACGCAACCGGCGTCGAACAAATGAAGAGGATGAAGAAGGTTCAGGGGCCTTGGCGACGAAGCCGAAATGGCTGGATGGCCCTTCTACCTCATATTCATCGAGAGCGACGTCCCCAATACCCAGTACGCAACCCTCGAGATCGGCGAAAACGGTCCGAGACCCTCAAACCCTGCGCAGTAGCAGTCGATTCTTGGGGGTGCCTGGTATACTAGGATCTCAAAATACATCTTCGAGCTTTGCTACGAGTCTTTGGGGAAGCTCTTGGTCTTCTTTACAAGACATTGCGTCTACCCTAATAGGCAACGATAGCTCCCGGAATGCCAGTCCAGACCGCTCGCCACAGCGGAGACGGCGGCCAATCCATGCAAATCATGGTCGGGATACGAAGGGCCCGCCAGCTCAGTGGGGCCCGCCAGGAGCTGGAGATAAGCAACTCGGAGTAGGAACAAAGGAGGATAGGATAGCAAAGGTACAAGCGAAGAAACGTGAGGCTTTGCTGGAAGCCAATGGTCATGCTACTCCGGATATCTCAGGGCGGTACAAACGCAGAGATTCTGACGACGCGGACGCTGCCTCCGTATCCCCTAGCGGGAAGGAGGATAGAGATGCATTAGTCTATCTACACAAGGTTAAACTTGAAGATACACTTGCAGGAGTGATGATCAAATACAACTGTAACCCGAACATCTTCCGGAAAGCGAATCGACTTTGGCCCAACGATAGCATTCAAGTCAGGAAAACAGTCGTCCTTCCAATTGATGCGTGCAGCGTCAAAGGACGCAAGATCTTAGAGTCGGACAATTCATCGGATTATCTAGGGGACGGCTTCGCTGGAGAGATAATGCCTACGCCCACGACTTTGCAAGCGCCATGGGGTGCATTACATGATGCCCCTGTAGATAAAGAAACACCCCTATCTAGCATACCCACCTCGCCGTCAATATCCATATCTCTTTCGAATCCAGAAGAACCTCCCTGGAAGCATGATTCTTGGGTCAAGATTGATGGCTTCACAGATGCTGTTGAAATCGCTCGGCTCTCACGCAGAACACTAGGCTATTTTCCCCGTAGCAGGCGGAAATCCCTCACGTTCTCGGACGTGCAGACCCCACCAGCATCACTCGATCTGCCAAGAGGTGATTATCAGTTGAATCCACCTCATGCACAGAAGACGAAATCCAGATCATCGTCCGGCTCTTTTCTACATGGACCAGGAGGTGTGGGTACCATGGGAAGAAATGTGAGGAGTCCGGGTCCTGCGCAGGATGGCCTGAACAAGCTATTCGCAAAACACTTGCCAGATGTTGCGCCCCGCTCATCTTTTGAATCTATCAACTCTGATTCTTCACATGGCAACGGCATAGAAAATATAGGCGGAGCAGTCGAAGGCTGGGTACGGAAATTAGCGACGAAGGCGGCTCACACCGTTCAATCTGGGGCTCCTAGAGGGAAATCTGGAGTGGGTGATTTAATAGAGCTGAGCGAGGATGCTTTTGAGGTCGGGCATGACGAACGAGAGGACGAAGGCAGACGAAACACCATTACGAACGCCAATGCCGGATCGGGAGTCGGCGCTTGGAGTGCTGAACAGGAGCGAATCTTACAAGAGAGGTTTCCGCCGCGGGGACGGGTCGTCGCTGAATCGCCGAGACGAGGGAAGAGTAGCTGAAAGGAATGTTGGGGTGGAAATTGGGTTGCATTGGGGTGGGTTGTAGGTGTCTGCTAGCATTAGACTTCTTTAAGCGATGGGTTATTGGATCTGTTTTCTTCGAATCCATATCCAATGGAATACTTGATCTTCGTCTAATCCAGACTTCCAATGGTAGTATGATTTGATGTGGCCGATCGTTAAAACAAGTTGTTGTTGCTACAAACCTCGAAACACTCTATCCTCATGGTATTCAATCATTCCCCGATTGTCTAATCGATTGGCTTGCAGCCCACGACTTCACACAAGTTCAAGCAAGCTATTGCGGGAAAGTTCCAATACCGCAAACGACAATTTTATATTTTGTCTAGTGGATGTCGCTGTGCGTATGCAATAGTCTAGCTAGCTGAGAACTTGCTGCTATGATCGTGCCATTACGAGCTTTTCCTGGCTCTGAGCGAACGATTCGTCGAAGCCCCTTTCTTGCTCCTGCTCTTTTTCGCTGCAGAATTTACTATCATGTCCTCCTCCTCGCTTATTGAGCTCTCATCATTATCGATTTCTTCTTCGTCGCTATCGTGATCAAAGTAGTGACTCCTGACCGCTGGCTCGCTTTTTCTCGCTGCTTTTCGCTTGGGTGCTGCCCTGGTGTTCCTCTTCGTGGAGGACACACTAGGCCCATCATTGTCATGGTTTGAGCCGCTCACTAACGGAGAAGCCTTTCGTTTTTTGCCATTCGCTAAAGCTTTATTGACCGTCGTCGCTGTTGTTTTCAACCTTGCTTTTGGCGTTGGCTTCTTGGGTACCAAGCCATTCATCTTGGGCTTGGGTTCGAGTTTCTGCGTGGCTGGCTGCTCATCCTTATCACCTGTGCTCGAATGCTCGCTGTCATCGTTATTACTTTGGCTAGCTAAGGTTGCGAGCGCTAGGAATTCCCCCTCGGCGCTTGGCTCTTCGTCCTCGATCAGAAGCTCTTCCTTGGGGCGGGGGAGCGTGATCTCCGCTTCATCTTGTCCTGATGGAAAGAAGCCTCCACTCGCCATATCATCTTCTGCGATAAAGCCTCCGCCCATGTTCTCATCATCGCCGCCAAACCGGCCATCATGCTGGGAACAGTCTTGTTCAGCATTGATCTGTAGGGCCTTCTTAGCTCTACTATGATTGGTGAATGGGTTCGTCTCCTCTTTATGTGCATCAGTATCGGCATCTCCCCCATACTCCTCACGAACTCTCTGTATGATACGCAAGCCCATTAGCCACTTCCTCCAAGTAGCCAGTGCCATTTTCTCCCTCTTGCCTTCTTCTTTGATCTTTCGCTCTTCCTCTTCCTTTTCCCACACGTCAATGACCGCGTGCTCATTCTCCTTAGCAACGACTACACCAGTGATAACAGGCACTGCCCGCTTATTGCCGAATTCAAAGCCCGTCACAGCTTCGGCGTAGTCGATACTAAGCTTCTTGCATACCCTCACGGTACTCCTCAATGGGATGTGTACAGCCCCTTTTGGCACCATAGTCGGCACATAGCAATCCATGTTGCCAAACGCATTCTTTGGAATAACTTCATTCTCGATTGGTGGCGGAATAATCCAGTCAGTCTGGTCCCACGCGTATAGGCCCTGCTTGGGTTTCTCGCCACTATCTCTCTCGGCTTCCTCTACCTCGCGCTTCCGGGTCAAGGTCACCGCCCGGACAGGGACCATCTTCATTGGTAACTCCCCAGCTTTGATTGCTCGACCCTCCTTGTGCCAGCTCTCGCCGGTCCGGCAAATCTCGACGTCTCTGCGAAGGTACACCTGCTCCTCTCTGGCTTTATCTCCCTTTCCGGAGGCGAAGGTCTTTACAAATTTTGCACCAGGCCGCAACGCTTCCTCTCTTCGTAGATGTCGCTCGAGCACAAATTCGGCGGACGTTTTGTAGCCCTGTAATGAATCTTCGCTCACCTTGGTATCTTTCTTTTCGGACTTTACAGCTTTAAGATCCTTGGCCTCTTCTATATCATCCACTATGGTCCTCATAGCATCAGTCCTATTGTAGCCGCTCATTACAGTCTTGAACCAATCATAATCCTCGTGACGCTTGATCTTGCCTCTGTGGTTATAAATGGGGACTTTCTCCGTGGGCAATCTTACTCCCTTGGTCCTCCCAGGCCACATGTGTCGCTTCAAGTACCGGGTGGTTACGTCTTTGGCGGTTCCATCTGAATTGTACCCCACGATATAGGCAAAGACCTGCTTCGCTTTGTCTGCTTTGGCGCCTCTGGATTCGAATGAAGTCAACAGCTCGGCATTTGTAGCTACTGCTGGGTTCAGAACAAGCGGGTCAACGGGATACACCTCGTTGGTTATTGGAGAAATAACCTCAGTCCAGTAGGTGGGGAACACCAGGTCTCTATCATAATTCATATTGGGTCGCTTTCGAGGCGTTGCCGGCGTTACGTCGACTACCGATGCGTCCTCGTCGCTTTCGCTACCTTCCCTGCTGTCATCTCTTGAGTATTCGGATAGATCTATTGGGGCATCCTTCGCTCCTCTCGAGCGACGTCTTTGACCATTAGGCTCCTTGGCTGGTTTTGATGGGTTTCCTCTAGTTGGCTCGGCTTCAGATTCCACGTCTCCTTCACGAACAGATTTCTCTTCGTTATCGATCCCTTCACCCTCTATTATCTTTTTCCTTCTTGCAGAGGCTTCTTCTCCCTTGCTCCAACCAAAACCTACAGGTTGCAGGCTGGCGACTAACCTAGTTTCAAGCCCCAGGCCTCGAACCAACGCCGTAAACAGCTGCGCGCCTATGTCTCTACTACCTTCACATTTTCTAGCTAGATCTCTGAACTCTTGAATATTGCTCACGCGCTCGCCATGTTCTTCAGGATTGTGCTTACCTTTCCTGAATGAAGCGATCTCTTCTGCCAGCATTGCGGGAGGTTTATAACCTTGCTTACGTAGCGCTGGGGCCGTAATGGCAAATCGTTTCTTCCAGTACGCAGCCAAGATCTTGAGCATACGTATAAGGGGATCGCCTTGACTCATGTTCGGAGCGCCGTTTTCTTGCCGTTCTGCGGGTTTACCCCAATCTCTTTGGTTGCGCTCGCTCTGCACAGCCTTCTTTCCCTTTCGTCTTTGACGTGGAGGTAGTGCTGCTGCTGTTTCAGTTGGAGCCATACCAGAAGCAATTCTCCATCTTTCGACCTCCTTTTTCACATTTGTCGGCAGTTGTCCAATTAGGATGCTGTGAACATCCTTGTCACACGCCCAGCCACTTCTGACGAGATTATGAAAAAGCAAGAAATGAACGTGCAGACAGTGTGCGGCCACCCTTCTCTGCCGCTCCTTCTTGCTTGGGCCTTTCTTTCTGTCAAGAGGATCACTGTAGTCTGTTCGGGTTCCTTTTTCAAGCGTGAGCTCGAGGTCTCCTGACGGTTTATGATACGGTTTCGTTGATGTGGGTGCGTCTGCTTGGATGGCATCTTCCCAGTCGACTTCATCATCATTATCATCATCCTCATCTTGGTGATCTGTCCTACGTTTTTTGAGGCTTGGTAAGGATATCACGTCTTCAAATTCATCGCTGCTCACATTGCTGAGCGCGCTATCGCTCCCTGAGCCATTCAGTTGTTCAAGGAAAGCCTTGTTATCCTGTAAAGTCGCTGCAGTACCAGGCTTGTCTACTGTATCAAAGAGACTTGGCTTCGGCTTCCTGCCTGATCTCGGTGTCGGAGGATCCATTGGCGGCGTTGTCGAGCAACGACGCTTTTGGGGGATGAAGGGCGGCATTTTCTATCCGCTGGAGGAAGTATCCTTCGGTCGTACATGGAGTACCAGATCCTCCCTCCAATATTTGCACCGCAAGTCCCAAATTGGGAAAGGCATATGGTCGACTGATGATGCTGGCGTGGACGGCCACGCGGGCTCGACGGGTTATGTAAGTACTTTACTTTAAGGTTTTCGTATCCTCGGCGCGAAACACGCGACACGTCAAGCGGCCTTGGCGTTGTCCAGCCTGGTATGAGATATGATCTGTTACTGCATGCTCGTCTTCGCTGCTATTTGTACACAATGACCACCATTTCAAGCTTGAGCCTCCGAGGTGTCTGAACATGTTATTTTTTCCTGGCAAGCAACATTCCACTTCCCCATTCGAGATGGACCTCTTTCTCTTTCCAGGCTCCGCCATCTTGCCAGTCTGGTTCTGCAGACCTCATCTCATCAAACATCTCGTCAACAATATCTCCTTCTCCGCCGTCTTCACGTTTTGTCTTCTGAAATTTGTCATGCCAAGCGCTGAAGGCACTCCAAGTCCGAATGTAGCTCATATATTCACCCAATCTCATTCTTCTACTCAGAAACATGGTTCCTTCCCCAGTCCTTGCTCCTTTCGTCCCAGGCTCGTACTCAATTCTCTCTATGTCTTCCCAATCGCTCGTTGGTGGTTTTATATCTCGTAATTTGTTTTGAACGATCAATCGACCAGGTTGTGACCAGTAAGGGCCAAGAGAGAGCCGCTCATCATGACCATAGGAGTACTTGCTGAGGATTTCGGTAGCTTTCGGATAATGGACAAAAACGGGGTGTGGGAAAAGTCAGTTGTAATCAGATAGTTGCCTCCGGGTCCGACCTATCTTTGTATCCCCAAAAAGCCAGAGTGCCGCCCTTTCTAATCACTCTTTTCATCTCCGGCCATAACTTTGGGTAGTCAAACCAATGCGCAGCTTGGCCCGCGACGACAAGGTCAACCGTTCCAACCTCGACGAAAGGCAAACTCTCTGCGGATGCCTTACGGAATGTGAGCTTGGGGTAAACTCCCTTCAATGTAGAGGATTTAGCCTGCTCGATCATGCCATCTGAGGGATCTGTCCCAATGACCTGGAAGAGATCCGAAAGAGCGCGAGCAACGATGCCGTGCCCACAACCGAGGTCGATACAAAGTGACTGGGAACCTTGATGATATGCCAGGACGGTATCATACAATGATTGAGGATACGAGGGCCGGAAGGTACCGTACGATGCGTGCGAATATGTTGATTTGCTACTCAGACATTAGGACTTTGCCTCGGGTATTCACGGAAGACTGACGCGAATTGCGCCATCTAAACAAGGCGATGCAGGTTCAGTGGTATCAATTAAGATCTATTTGATAGATATATCTAAAATCGCTTCTTTGAGCCTTACTTCTGTATTGACTTCGGTAGCTGACCCCTCGGAATAGCGGATCTTACCGGAGTCCTACCGATAAGTGAGCGAGAGATTTGCCAGCTGATGTCAAGCTATCTTTGGAAATTCTCTGTGAGGTCCCTACACTATGGAGGCCGCAGCCAAAACGTTCTTTACCTCTACGCATTTCGCTGTTGCAGGTCAAAAGTCTCACCACATCCCAGACACAAGGCAGGGCGCTGACTGATCTAGGCGCAAGTCAATCCCCTCACAAGTTTGGCTACAAAGGTGTCTATCCTCCCTGTGGTATCCATCAGCCTCTCTGACCAACTTCTCCAGTACTTGATTGGTACCACGCACGCTCGCTCCCCGTCCAGCCCATCACACCCTCTCGCACCAACATCTTAATATCCAACACCACCTACTCCACAGTGGCATCGCCCTCTGCACTACCACGCCCTGCCGAGACATCACTAAGCATAATCACACAGCCAGCGGTCACCAAAGAGGTGCTACGGGAAGCCAAAGAAGCAGGCGTGCCTGCGGTATGGCTGCAGCCAGGGAGCTTTGATGAGGAGGGACTGGAATATGCGAAGAGAGAGTTCCAGGCTGGGATTGGTGGTGAAGGAGGCTGGGGCGGTGAAGGTTGGTGTGTCCTCGTGGACGGCGACCGGTTTTTGAATGCTGCAAGGAAGGGGTTTTCCGAAAAGCTGTGAAACCAGCAGTGAAAGCCTGTATATCGAACAATCTTGATAGCCAAGCTAGCTTCTTTTCGCCGCTCCTCCGCCTATTTCCAAAGACCACCCCAACAACACCTTGAATCTGGTCTCTGCTTATAGCCGCCGCCGCTGCCGTAGTAATTCCGAACTGGCCGATCCTTCCTCGTCTATTTCTTCATTTTCCACGACTAGCCAGTCCTCGTCCCCACTGTCTTGAACTCATCAGTCTCTGTAACCTTGACTGTTTTTTTCGCATCTGGCTCGTACTCTTCAATCCCTTTGTTGCCCATGAGGAATTGTCCAAAATATTCAACTGCACGAAACGCCTCCTTTCCTGTCGGCACGATGTTCTTACTGGGCAGCAGGAAACCGTAGCTGCCACTATCGCGCAATTTGATCTGATAAGCATACGCAACCTTGAGTTCATGATAGAACCAATCTAAGGCACTACCCCCACCAGCTTCCATTCGAGGCCAAAGCGTCCTCTCTTTTGTGGACCTTTGCGATCTCCCTTCGCAATCTTTCTGTTTGCGATTGATGGTAACACTCCCCTCGCAAGCTGAAGTGACACCGTAAGTCTCGCCATTAGTAACACGGATAGCTTTCGCAAGGCCAATCGCTAACTCCTCGAGATTTTCCAATGAAGGAGGAGCGGAGGTGCAGGAGTAAGAATAGGGGTACAACACTTGTTGAGAGTAACTGTGAAAGTCAAGAAAACCAGCGATCTCAACATTGTTATTCTCAGTTTCGTTGCGCACCCAGTTAGCAAAGCGGCGAGATTCGACACCATCGAACGCACTTTCACCGGAAAAGCTCTCAGAACATGGATTGTTCTTTGAAGATTCGCTATCCCACTCAAAACCATAAGATCGATCGAGATCTACGCCTTTGCAGAAGCGGAGGGCTGTTTGCTGGCGATTCTTGCGCCAAAGACGATCATTTTGCCAGGTATAGATGTACCCATCAGGATTCAGGGTGGGAATAAAGACAAAATCAAATTTCTCTAGCAGCTTAGTTATAGATTGAGACCTGCCGTAACCGGTAATGAAGGAATACGCTACATAATTGACGGTACTTGTGCTGATCCATTCTCGTGCATGAGAACCACCGGTGATGATGATGGTCTTACGAGGGCCAGACGGCTTCTCGGAATTCGTAGGGTGTACGCCGACCCGTAAACCAGGAATATCGCGGCCTTCGTAGGAGGATCCGATGTTGATCATGCGCACGTGAGTCGGAAAAAGAGAACGAAGCAGGCGCATCCAGGGAACAATGACGGATAAAGGTTGATAATCGCGAAAGAAGATGTTTGTCTCGTCTCTTGACTGGGGTAGCTCGTGACTGAATGGGCGAGGGGCTTCCTGTGATGATGTGGCGGGATTCATAAAGGTGAGCGAGGGGTAGGATTCAAAGATCGCCTGGGCGAGGTCGTGCATCAGCGGCGTGTGAGCATGCTGAAGGGAGGACGGCAAAAGTCCCAGCAGTAACGGGACCTGGGATAACGCAAGTCAGTAGCCACATGTGCAAGCGAAAACAAGACAAACTTACCACGTCCTTTGACAGGCGGATATCAACCCAATCTGTAGTAAATTCCCACACGTCGAGGAAGAGGACAGTGACGGCTTCAGCTAGCGCTTCGGCCTCTTCGATTGATTTAATTTCGAAGCGCAAGACTAGATCACCGCCATATCGTGCTAGAACTGTCGGCGGAGGGCCAGATGTCTTCGAGTCTCGGTCATTGGCCTTACATAGGGCATTGTCGTTAGGGATCCGCCAGATGGACTGAATGACACTGTTTCTGGTACGCGAGAACCATGATCTGCGATTGCCCTCGCGCGATACTGGTTGTGGCACCTGGAGGGGGAGCTGGGAGGTCGAATGAAGTGAGGAGGCGTCAGCGTGGGACAAGAGAAGTGACAGTATCCATAGCAACAGCGACGGGCTCAGAGCCACAATGTTCTTTGGGAGCCTCATGATGGTCTGAGAGTTCCCAAGGTTTCATGATTTAGAGAAGGTGGGGTAAGGCTATCAACTTCTCCACGCCAGAATAGATTACGTATTATACCGATCTAGTTTTAGCCTAAAGGTAGTATAATCGGCTACTGTAGCGCGTGGTATTCATCAGCTTACGCAAGGAGGTTTTAGAGGAGGTTGCATTGAGAGCTTCTGGAAAGTTGTCTCCCTCTCACCATCCCTCAACACATTTCAATCATCACCGTCCTCATACTGTTGTAAACCTCTGGAACGATTGCCACTCGTTCACTAAGAGACAGCTCCGCGTCGTCTCTTGAAAACCATCCGCTCCACAGCACCCAATCAACTTCACACGGCATGACATACCCATGATTCATGCTGGACATAGTATCAATGGTATACACACAAGACCTGCAAGATGACTTGGAGTCGCCTCCGGACAAACAAGGCCGGCGATACGAGAAGCCTTCGTCGGCTCAGCACCAGATCAATTGATCCTGCCGTGTCTGAGCAGGATTTGGGACAGGTGAATCCCAAAGATGCTAATCATCTTGGCCACGATAACCATGAGGCTGTCAAATCACCTTCGCCCCTCAAAAACGCTTTCGAGCCGCCTGCAGACGAGCATGCCTTTCATTCCACGGACAGACCAAAAACTCCTAATGCTCAAGAACCTCTTCCAAATCGACAACGATTCAGCATGCTGAGGTTTCGCCATGCCAGTGATCCTCAGATATCCAAAACGGCGAGAGATCAATCGTTAGGGATCATACCGCCGATGCCAGCAGGTAAGTAATTCAGCAGCATATTGAACTCCTGAGCTCGTGAGCTGATTCGCATCTCCCGTAGCACCAGCCATTATCACCACGGCGCCCACCGATAATGATATTAATCAGAAAAAGAAGGCAGCTTTCACGCTGCCATGCCGTAATAACATTGCGGAAGCTCCCAGGTCCCTTCTATCTCAGCCGTCAAAGCAGTCACTATCCGAGAGAGCGTCAAATTCGGGCCAAAACACTGGAGGTTCAACGTCTGCGAATGCAAGTGTAAGGGAGTCACGCCTGACTTTCGATGAACCGGATAAATTGAGAGGCTCGGCTGCTCCTCCAGCGTACGGAGACGATTCGAATACCTCCTTGGCTTTACCAATTTCAAGACTATCAGAGTCTTCTAGATCGGAAGGAAGTCTTGGAGATCATGGTGTATATGCGACGACGACCACCACACACACCGTTTCCACCACGACTACTTTCTTTCGTCTACCACGGCGCAAGAAGAACAAAGGCCCGCTGTTCCCTTTACCAATCAAACCCCCAACCCCAGACCATGCTAATAACACCAGCTTTACACCACGTGCGTCGACTGGCGCCCGCTCATCGAACTCCCCACGTCATCAGTCCCCACATCGTCTGGTTCGCCCCAGTCATAGTGATGGGCTCTTCCCTCCTCCTCTGCCATCCCCATCTCATACTCTTGGTGATTTGGCTAGCGGAGAAGCGAGCACGTTTGCTTTGCCGGGTGGTACATCGTCTGTCTTAGCTGATCCGACTTTCCTTGGCCGACGAGGTCGATCTTCAACCAAAGGTTCTTTGAGACAATCTGCGGATGAATGTCCCCTTCCTACGCCTCCTTTACCCCCGTCTGGAAGAACATCCTCGTCGACGACGGGAAGAGCAAGCCTTGGTGGATTACTAACTTTGTCTCGACTGAGGCAGAATTCGGAACCCCAACAATCTAAACATGGCACTACTCACACTTCAATGCCAGGAACACCCATTTCAATTGGATCCAAACAACCATCCTTCACTCTAAGCAGAGAACCCATGGTAGTTCCTGAGCGTCAGGAAGGGGATACTCCGGCAAAATACCTGATCCGCCTAGAAGAAGCTGTCAGCCGGGGTGTCGTCGCAACAATTCTCTCACAATCGAACGACGAGTTTTTCAAAAACGTACTTCGCAGCTACATGCGTGGCTTCAAGTTCTTCGGGGATCCTCTAGATATGTCCACCAGAAAGCTTTTAATGGAAGTTGAACTTCCTAAAGAGACCCAGCAAATCGATCGCGTCCTTCAAGCTTTTGCAAATAGATACCATGAATGCAATCCTGGAGTATATGCTTCGCCAGATGAGGCCTACTTCATTGCTTTCTCGATCTTGATTCTTCACACAGACGTCTTTAACAAGAATAATAAGCATAAGATGCAAAAGCATGATTATACCAAGAATGCGAGAGGCCAAGGCGTCGCTGATGAGATTCTCGAGTGCTTCTATGACAACATATCTTATACTCCTTTCATCCATGTTGATGATGATGTTGATATCAACGGAGAGCGCATCGTAGCGCGCAAGTCTAAGAAGAACCCGTTTGCAAAGCCTAGTACCGATTCAACAGGCAAGCCTTCCCGAGAGCCAGTTGATCCGTACACCCTCATCTTAGACGGCAGGTTGGACTCCTTGCGACCGTCGATCAAGGATGTCATGAACCTCGACGATCATTATTCCTATCTGGGCACTGCACCCTCCTTGAATATTACAAATCTCCACAAGACATTCTTCAAATCTGCAATTTTGCAAATAGTCTCGTCAAGGTCTCGGCCAGAAGCATTCATGCGACCTGAGACCATGGCAAATCCTGCAGAGGCTCATCCTGGAGTAGTTGACATCAAAATTACTAAGGTCGGAATTTTGTGGCGAAAAGACATGAAGAAAAAAAAAGCTCGTTCGCCTTGGCAAGAATGGGGAGCGATTTTGACAGGCGCTCAGCTGTACTTTTTTCGCAATACCGCTTGGATCAAGAGCTTGATGCATCAGCACGATTCCCACCATAAGCATGGCTATGCAGGAGCACCTGTAATCTTCAGACCGCCGCTTGAGCAATTTAAGCCTGATGTCTTAATGTCTACTGAAGATGCAGTGGCTTTGTTGGACACTACTTACAAGAAGCACAAGCATGCCTTGGTATTTGTTCGTCATGGGGGATTCGAGGAAATTTTCTTAGCTGATAACGAGGCTGAGATGAACGACTGGCTTGCCAAACTGAACTACGCATCAGCCTTCCGTACGGCTGGTGTGCGCATGAGAGGTCTACTCGGAGGAATCAACGAGGGTCAAAAGACCCGTGCGATGCGGCGAATGGATTCGACTACTTCCGCAGAGTCAGCCCAGTCAACAGCTAGTGAACTCACCATTCAGGATGTTAAAGGCGATGTTGAACTTGCTCATCAGATACAGGAAGCAAGACGAAAGATTATGGCTCAAAAGATAGCTGAAGCAGATGCGAAGCTAATCGAGGCAGGCAAGCAGCTCGAAACACAGTTGCGGAATGCTAGGCACCTGCAAATTTTAGCACCGATCCAGAACAGAACCAGAGAGCAGATTGTGCTCGCTGCTGGCGGCATGGCTGCAAAGATAAAATGGATGCGAATGGAGACCTGGCGTACCCGGTGTCACCGAGATATTCTTGTCATGGATCTTGAAGAAGACGTCAAATCAGGAGGCGGGCCCCAATCAAATATCGTCAAAGCGCCCAACACTGTGCTACCAGCTGCAAGCCAAGACATGAACAGGATTGAATCTCAGGAGACCCACCTGCCCAATCCTAGAGCAACCCCACAAGCTGAAGCTGCTCGGCCTTCCACTCAGCCATCTCCAACGAAACCGTTCAGCATGGACGATGTTTTCAAATCTATTCGGCAGTCGTCGCAAGGAAGCGAACACAGACCAAAGGGTTCCTGGGAATTGCCCCCTTTATCCTTTCAACCAACCCAATCATCTCTTCAGTCTGGATCTAGCCTTGGGACGACTCAAACTCGGCATCCTCTTGTCCCTCAGCCATCCTTCCGAAGCGTAAACGATAGCCTCAGGGTTTCTGACCACAGTGATAGAGCCTCGCAGCTTGCTACGTCAGGTCCTGGATTTGATGACAACGAAAAGGAGCTTCTTCAAGACGCTGGTCTCGTTGAGGCTGATAGTCCTCCAGCTGCGAAGACAAAGCATCCGGAAGCTGCCAATTGGAGCAAAGAAAAGGTCCACGAGAACAGTAGGTCTATGGAGTCCGATTTTGGAGACGCTAAGTCAAAAGTTCGCCGCTCTCTGCACCGTACGCTCCGGGATTCTCATCCTCCGAGCCATCACCGCAGCAGGAGAGGGAAAGATTCAGCCGGCAGTGCAGGTCTTACGGAAGACAGCTTGGCTGTGGGCGATAGTGAAGGCTTAGCTCGTGGGACTGGAAGTTTCACCGTTCATGGAAAGAAGGCGTCCGTCATTACCTTCGGTTCTGAATTACAGACAATGTCGCAAGACGAACGCCTCAAATTACGCAAACAAGCCCACAGTGACGATACGAAATTATCCGTTCCCTTCGCCATTGAGGACGAGGAGTCCTCTTTGAGGTCTGCATTTGACCCGACCGCTAGGCCTGTCTCGGCGATTAGTGCGAGCACGACAACTCAAGAGAGCGCACCGTTCGAAGTGGCTGTCGAGGAAATAGGAGACACCACCGAACCAGCGACCGATACCGCCTCCTGACTACCTCTCGTCTTCGCTGTGCTTTTATCTTCTTATGTACACCTTGAACAACGCCCTCCAGATTTCATTGCATGTCAATCAAATAGACCGGGTTTTGGCCTCACTGATTAGGTGCTTCTAGGCAGGGAATGGTTGCTCGATTCGCTGGACGAAGATGACAGGCATGATGATACCAGTGCTGTGTAGCACCTTGAATCAGATTGGACATCCAAGCAGGCGTTGGACGTCATAGATAGAGCTTTGTAGATGACGATGGGACGAATAGCAATGACAATCATTTTCAAGGCACGATGACCTAGATTCGCTGTACCCACTCTCTGATAACGTGATCTGCACACCAATTGTTCCTTGAATTTGACCAAACTTCTAGATATTTGGTATTACAGCAACAGAATTGGTTGCCCCTATCTCGGTCATTTACCAATGTACCGTTTAAAGCATAAACTTGCATTTGTACCTCCAAATCCGAAGCTGTTGGACAGCGCCACGTCCACCTTATTTCGTTGCGCTTTCAAAGGTACATAGTTGCAATTGAACTCTGGCCCACCGAGATCAGTCAGATTCAGTGTGGGCGGCAAATGTCCGTCCTGTATCGTAAGGACAGAAAATATTGCTTCAACCGCCCCCGCGGCCCCTAGTAGATGGCCTATAGCCCCTTTTGTGCTACTAACATTTACTTCTTCTGCTCTGTGCTTGCCGTTCTCTCCTAGCATCAAACGCTTGATAGCCCTATTTTCAGCAAGATCACCCAAAGGTGTAGAGGTCGCGTGGGCATTGATATAGTCAACGCTGCTCGGAGAGAGGCACGCACTTTTCAATGCCATACGCATGGAACGGTAAGCTCCATTGCCATCAGCCGGCGGGGCGGTGATATGGTGGGCATCAGATGAGCATCCATAGCCAGCCACTTCGGCATAGATGTGTGCGTTCCGTTTAAGGGCGTGGGGAAGTGATTCGAGTACCATTACAGCCGCTCCTTCTCCAATGACGAAGCCATCCCGGGCTACATCGAAGGGTCGGGAAGCTTGCTCTGGTGCCTCATTGAAAGAGGTGGTCAGAGAACGGGAGCGCTCGAACCCGATAAATGCGAGAGGGTGAATGCACGACTCAGCGCCGCCGGCTACCATTACATCTGCATCGTGGAAGGCAATGAAGCGCGAGGCGTCGCCGATACTGTGGGCGCCGGTTGTGCAGGCTGTAGTTACAGCGTGAGAGGGTCCCTGGGTCGTGAGGCGTCAGCTTCAACTTCAGCTTTCGGATGTAAAATGCGTTGGTTGGAGGCTGACCTTAAAGCCGTACTTCATTGATATATGGCCAGCAGCTAGATTGATAAGGAGCTTGGGCACGAAGAGCGGAGAAACTTTCTTAGGGCCCTAGGATTATTGAGATGGTTCTTGGAAAGGGATATAAGGAGACTCACACCATTTTCAAGGGCAATTGAGGTCTCATACTGCTCTTTAAGACTGCCAATGCCCGAGCCCAGACATACCCCCTATCCATCCATCAGCTAGATCGGCTTCTCTTCGTGGTTGAGTAGCTCACGGTCATCTCCTGCTGCTCGATCGTTTCTGGCTTCCATCCCGAATCTTCCAGAGCCTCATGCGAGGCGGTCATAGCATACTGCATGAAAGTTGACATTCTTCGTTGTTCATCAGTGCTCAACCATTCGCTAGCAGTCCAACAGCCACTCTTCTTCGTTCCCTGAGGCACAAGGCCTGCAACTTGACACTGCTGCTGCTCATGATTTGTTTTGCCAATGAGAGAAGTGATACCAGATCGGCCGTCAAGTAATCGTTTCCAGGAGCGCTGAACGCCTGGAGGAGGTCAGTAGTCAAACCAATGCACAAGCAATACATCTCCACCCACGCACCAAGTCCCAAGGGTGTTACTGCTCCCAGTCCAGTGACCACCACTCTTTGCATTGCATCTTCCTGGGCAGATATCCTGACATCTGAAGGAGAGAGTAGTCGAGATTTCGATCTGCGAATATTACTATGTATTCAGGATGTTAATTGTTAGCGCGACAGGGATTCTTTCGGTGAGGACACCACCAAAATAATCCCTGTCGCGCTTAGAACTATGGTTTAGAAGCCCGCAAATATAATTCATTGCAATCTCAACCATCGACAAGCTGGATTCAGAGCTTGTATACCTTATGCTTCAGAGGTGACTGTTATGACTCGTGGACAAGATGTAATCCGGCGACTAGCTTTGCAATCAAGTAAGTGAATGCGTATCCTTCCTCTTCTAATCTGCGTACCCTAACCTTTGTAGAGCAAACCACTCGCATCTGCAGTACATGTCTCCAGCAACTTCGCGCTGCTTCCACCGCAGCTTCCCCCATCGAGACAGCGCCCGTTGAACCCAGCCACTCGGGCCAAGCTCAACCTCCTCTTACAGCCTCTCAGTCCCAATCCACCACCTACACGATAAAAGCCTCCGTGCTCCTCTCCCGCCCTCCTCTCTTAACCCGGGAACTCACACCCTTCGAGAAGTCCTACTACCTCTATCAGCGGCGTCTGAACGAGCGCCTAGCTCTGCCCTTTACTCGCTACTTCTACTACCAAAAGGGGACGCCTGGAGATGTGGAATGGAAGCGAAAGATCAAAGAGCGAACGACACCAGCGCGAGACATTGGTGCTTATAGCGCCTACGGGGACGAGGGATGGAATGATGAGCTTCTAGTGGGTGACCGGGTGAGCGAGCCGGAAGAGCAAATTGAGAGATTGGTCAAAGATGCGGAGGTGGAAGTAAAAGAGCGGGACAATCAGGGCGAGGGAGAGGTGGTAAAGAAGGAGGAAGTTGAAAGGCCCATGCCACGGATCACGGAGGAGGACAAAAGTGGAAATTTAAGAAGTCTCAATAGAAGATTGGGGAGAACTCTGTATTTGATCGTGACCCGGGACAATAGGTTGTGGGAATTCCCAAGCTCCGTACTTGAAATGGGAGGGGAAAGCTTGCATACGGTAAGTTGATTGCTCTTCTACAGCTTTGGCTTTTGACCTTCACTGATGTTCTGAAGGCTGCAGAACGTATCAGTGTACAGACAGGGGGTGTGAACATGAACACCTGGGTGGTAGGCAACATGCCGATTGGACACCAGATCTCCAATTACAGCAAGCCCATCGTCAACGAGGAGCAGAGAACAGAGACAAGAGGGGAGAAGACTTTCTTCATGAAGGCCCGGATGATGGCAGGCCAAGTAAATCTCAAAGAAAACAAATTTGGATTGCAGGATTTTCAATGGCTGGATAGAGAGGAAATCCAAAAGGCTGTAACTCCAAGGAATTGGACCGCTATCAAAAACATATTGCCTGAAAGGTGAGATAGTAGGATTCGGTTTTGTATATTCAGCATCACATGTTTCAGAGCATCTATATGTTGCTGTCATATTACATTACTCATAGGCCTGTAAGGCCAATTGAATTTCGAGCTACTACAACACCACAACGATAACATAAATCCGACTGAAGCCCGGACTTGGTACTTCGGCGAGGCTCAGGACGATACGAAGGCCATCTCGATCAGATGGAATGGCATGAGATGATATCATCATTTGGTTTGGGTGCATCTTCAGGTCGGTTAGAGATTGGTGCCTCTTGGTCTAGCCGAGTACCTTTCCAGTCCGATGGCTCTCGGGCCTCGATGACAGTCGCCAATTCCACATCCTTCTGCAATTGCTGAGGCTGCTGGAGGATCTGCCTCGTCCTATTGATTCGCCTTCGCCAGGGTTTGTAAATCAGGACGCTGAGTGCGCCAAAAACAATGAACGAGCAGCATATCGCTCCACCTATTATGTCGTAATATTCCCCAGCAATAATAACCCCGTCCCAGAATTTTCCTGAAGGTTGAACAATGTTTTGAATCAGACTGAGCATCTGTATGGATCCTATCGCCATTGCTACTGCGACCGTAGTAGCTGTGAGCACTATTGAATAGTACAAGATGGCGATTTGGTCCTTTGCCATGGCAGTAGATGTGTATAGTGCCATCATGAGGGTTCCATCAATAGTGTCGAGTAAGCACATACCAACTGTGAATAAAGCGGGAAAGACGAGTATCAGCCATATGCTCGTACCTTTCGCCCCTTGTATAGAAGCGATCCCCAAAAGTGCTACTTCCGAAGAAGTATCAAACCCCAAGCCAAACAATACACCCAATGGGTACATCTTCCACGGCCTATCGATCAACTTGAACATTTTCTTCAAAACGTAGCAAAGGCACCCGGCCCCTTCTATCTCGAACTTATGTTCTTCTCCTGGCGCTGTGTTAATCAGTATTTTCAATTGTTCGATCAGCTTGGAGAGGATATAGATATTCATGATCCCAAGAAGAATGAGAAATCCTGCAGAGACAGATGTGCCGACGATGCCTCCTATCTTGCTGAAAGCGCCAAATTCGGAGCTTATGGCAGAAGCAGTTGCTGCCACCACTATCGAAGTAATTACGACCATACTGCAGATAGAAGACACGTCAGAGCTACTGGAGCTTGGGAGACATAGGACAGCGGGCTACATCGCTATGGAATACGGACAGCATACGTAGAATGTCCCAGTGAGAAGAAAGTGCCAACGGTGACTGGGCGTTGACCAGAAGCGATTAGTCGACGAGTCATGAGGTCTATGGCCTGAAGCATGCGGTCAGCTATTGCCATTGAAGTCGTTCGACGCCTTGAATACCGAAATGTGGTCGGCGTCCAAGGCATGGCGGAGACCCAATGTGTAGGCAAGAACAGCCGTCGAGATGAGAGCTGGATGGTCTCGGAGAACAATGGCAACGGCCACCCATACCAGAGTATTTGCAAGTACAAGTGCTACAATGATGCCTACAGCCGGGAAAGGTAGCTTCCGGAGGCCAGGAATACATCCATGGCAAGCAATTGCTCGTGTACGGATGGCAACCTTGAGCTTAGGCAAGCCCATCTTTGTCTCGAACGCTTCAGGTATGTGGAAGGGAAGGAGCGCATACCTGGAAGAGGCTCAGCCTCTAGGGCTACTAGTAGTGCTTGGCGCTAGAATACATATCCACATATCCTACCATAAAACTCCATCAATTCACCGAGCACTAAGAAATTGATCTTAGAGTAAGTCAGTAGATTATTAGAACTATTAAAGACGATAGTTTTACTCAATTAATATTCAAATTTTATTGCGGTAGCCCTGTAGACTGCGCCTCTTCCAGGTGAACCCTTCTATGAGGAAACGGGTGTTTCACAGCGAGCGATCCTGAAGTTGATTACAAAGAGAAAGAGGAAGAGGAGGGAAGGAGAGACAGTTATGCTGAATGAGGGGAGAGTAGTGGAAGTGGAGCGGTTGACGATGCTACCCTACTCGATGCAACTCGATGCAAATTAGACTCAACAGTTCCAGACGAATATACAGAGTCGTGAAACCGGACGCGTACTCCAATCAATAGGAATTCTTGCTTCGATACCGATGACTTAAGCCATCACATATGGTACAAGAATGATGCACATTGCACTCATGGCCATCCACATAGAAGACACACTAAGCCGCATAAAACGCCACGCCATCCCTTTTCACATCGACCTTCATTTCCGCCGTGATTTCTTTCGCTCCCCCAAGCCTGGCCTCGAGCTCACCATCTCTCCGTACCTCCCCCTCTCCTTCGTGGTATCGTAAGCCTGCAACACCCTGTTCTGGCTTTCATCCGCCTGGCTAAATGCGTAACCCCTCTGCTTCCGCATCCTTTGTACTTGTCTGACCTTTCGGATCGCCTTCTGAAATTGCTCCATTCTCGGTCTGTAGTCCTGGATATTGTATTTTTGTATCTCTTGCACATGATGATATGTTTGAGGCCGATACATTCTCTTCCCGTACTTCCATGCAAAGTCGCGAAGGAGACAAATGACGGGCAAACAGATGGCCATGAGGTAAAAGACAGGTGATTCAAACAGCCGCGGAACAACGCCATCGTATTCCGTCGAAAATCCAAGTTTGGGAGCCACGGTGGCATAGACAGCGATGAAAGCCAACCAAATAACCATGCTCCCAGGGATAGCCAGGAAGGTGTATTTAGTCCATATGTTTGTAATCAGTGCAGCTTTGCCTAGGACCGTTGCAAGCACAGCGGTGTATAGAGCGGTCCCCCACACCCAATGACCTGCTACCTTACCATCACTTTGAGGAAGGTCCCAGAACCATATGAGCTCAGAGATAAAGTAGGAAAGGAGAGAATGATAGAAACCGTTGAGGATCCAAGACCAGAAAGAATGCATCTTAAAGAAGACACCTTTCTGGCCGAGTTGATAAAGTTGGGGATAGCGGTCGAGCAGTCTGGCAGAAATGAATTGGTCGAAGATGCCAATCACAAATGGTGGGAAGACTGTGAAAAACACGTTATAAAAGGACAACGTCCAGGATTCGAAGATGACCTCTCCAGAGAAGCCGTTCTGAAACGAATACTGCGTGGAGGTAATCAGCATCAGATCTACCAGAGACGCTTATTGATATACGCACCCAAAACTGTGTCATGTACAATGCAATGTTCTTATAGAAAGAATAGAGAATTAGTTTCGAAATGCGCTGGTAGCTCCACGCGCCATGCACAAGGAGCAATTTTCGAAGATATCGAAATTGTCCAATGGCCACATCAGCGCTTCGGGCTGCCTGGAGCCCTTCAACGCCGCTGATGCCGACTCCGACATGTGCTGCTTGAATCATCGATACGTCGTTCGCGCCATCACCGATTGCCAGCAGAATTGCCTTAAGGTTCCTTTTCACCAACTTGACCACAAGCGCTTTCTGCAAAGGCGACACACGGCTGCGAAAGATCAGTAGGGTGTTGCCTAGTCTCTGCGCCAGGGAAGGACAAACCAGCATATGACTGCTTTGCACATAATCGCAAGCTCGAGGAACATCTTCTCCATGTTTTTCTCTAAAGCGAAAGTTAAAGACTTTCCATCGATGACAAGAGCCAATGTTTCGAGTTCAGCGCCGCCCGCTGATTGATTCTGAATAGCACTAAGTTTGTTCCCAAGATTTGTCCTCGTAGCTTCGGAATTTTCTTCATTGACAACCAGTAGGGTCATGTCTTCGCTGATCAATTTACAGCTCATCCCGATATTTATAGCAGTTTCCTGTCGGTCACCTGTGAGAACCCATATTTTGACACCTGCTTCTTGAAGTGTATGTATGGTATCTGGCACGCCGTCTTGGAGTTTGTCCTCAATAGCCGTGGCACCCAACAACAAAAAATCATGTTCGATGATGTCTGCGGCTTTGTCGAGCTCTTCGGGTCTGTTTCCACTTACTGTGGTGTTCGCCTTGTCAAAGATCTGAAGCCACTGCTGGAGCTCTGGCTCCGGTATCTCGCGCATTGCTAGACATAAAGTTCGTAGCCCTTCTGTGGCATACTCCTCCAAATGCTGCAGTGTCGCTTCAACATTGGCGTTGCCCTTGCCAAGACGCTCGAGAATGACGGTATCTGCTCCTTTACAGTAGCATCGGACTTTGCCGTCAGGACATCGAAATATAGTTGACATTCGTTTTCTTGTAGAATTGAATTCCAAGACTGCTAACAGTTCGTATTCGTAATCCTCGCCATCAACAGTGATCATGACAGAACGGGGCCTGCGAGCTGTAAACTGATATCCTAGCATTACCGCGCCTTCCACCAAAGCACCTTCGTCTGGTGAAGCCGCTTGATACTTGATTTCACCTGGCTTCTCGTCCCTTCTTTCTGGAATGACGGTATGACATGTCGACAAAAGTGCCAGAAAATGATGTATCTCTCTCTGGCTCTGATGCTCTCTCAGGTTCTCGCGGAGTTTCATGAAATCATGAATCCCAATGGGATTCTGTTCGGTCGCTCTCCTGTCTTCGGAGACCTCATCTGCATACTGTATGCCCCCTATTGAGCATTGCTTGAACTCCATCATGTTGCAAGTGAGCGTTCCAGTCTTGTCCGAAAAGATGTATTCAATCTGGCCCAATTCCTCCACAAGTGACGATGTTCGGCAGATCGCAGCTGTGTCGGTTGGATCGTAATACATATCAAGATCTGAATTGATAAGCAAAGCTTGGTAATACTTGACAACCTCAATCGTGACGAACAGCGAGATTGGCACAAGATTAGAGTACAGAACCCAATAGGTGAATATGTCCGAGAAGAACTGCTTTGCAACGCCTGTATCTTCGATGTATAGGTAGGAAAGCTTCGACTTGGCAGTCGCTCGCACAATAAGATCGCCGACGGAACTGACAATGCTCAAACCAACCAAAACCGCTACAAGCATGAGAATCTGTATGTTCACCATTCGTTCAACATGGGTTCGTTTGATGGGAGTCGCAGTTGCGTTGCGCATCAATTTCGTCTCGTGGCCAGTGAAAACAACGATAGCGTGAATCCAGGGAGTATTTCGTAGGGTTGCGCCACGTAAGAGGAGCTGATCTGGTGCCAGTGGGAGCTCCTTCTCACCGCCACCAGCTGTCATGGTCAATGTGGCTTCGTACGTATACAGGCTGCTGTTTGGCTGCTCGGAGCGGACCCTCCCAGACAATCGACTGAGCTCGCTTGGGCTGACAAGGTTTGCCGTCTCTGGAATAGCTTGTTTGATTTTCAGATTCGTTTCACCGTCAAGATTGGCAGTCTCGATGTAGCACAGTCCTTCGGGTTCCGAAGTTGCTAATAGCACCAGATCTGCGGGGAACGGCTCCTCTGATTCTACCCTCACAATATCCCCAACTTTCACACTTACCCATTTAAGATCTTCAAAAGTAGATCCTTTCAATACTCTTGCCTTAGAGTGGTTCAATGACTTGTCCGAGTTTTTCCGCTTGAAATCTTCTATAAGCTCCTTCCCCGCTGATACGAGCAAGACAATTATGAGTGGCCCAATGGTGGTGTATCTATTTGTCGGAGAAATGTTCGGGATTTGCTGCAATGCTGCCGTGAATAAAAAGAATAAGTTGGCGTATTTGGAGAATTGCTCGAAGAGAAATTTCGGTAGAAACGTGGCGACATTGTATTTGGCGGTGGAGACATGGTTATCGAGATGTCGATTTTGCGAATTTGCTGGCGGATTGTTAAGATGTATAATCCTTGGGCCTAGAGTAGCCGAATCTGGCTTGCCTCTTCCAAGTCCAAACTTGAAGTTTGCTACATTGAATCTCTTGTGCTCTGACTTTTTCACATGCTCTTCTGTCATGTCGCTGTTCATCCTGTGCTGGCCAGAGGCGGCCTCCCGTAAAGGCATATCCATCTCTGAATATTCCGGGCCTATACCCAACATATTCTTGGCCTTTCCCATCAAACCTCCACCCATGCTAAGAACGCTGTTTCGACTTCGATGACCTCTTCCACTAATCATACGAGATGGTCCTCCTTCCAATGGACCATCCGTATGATAGTAGCCTCCCTGTATAAATCGATCATCGTCAGGAATCTCGTCCATATCTGAGTAGCGCTGGTAGTTGTTCAGGTCGGATGTCTGCGAATAGGTACGCCCATTTCCGACGCTGAGGTAGGGGGGCTGGCCATGCTCGGTATGGAGTGTTTCAGGTCCTCCAGGTAGACCATGCGTGGGTTGCTCTGCGCCAACGAAAGCATCATAGGATACCGAAGGGCGAGGTTGGGGTCTTTCGGAGCTGTCGATGTCGTACTTATGAAGAAGTTCCTCGTCATTAACAGGAGGCGATCTTCCATCAGTGTATATGGGGTTTGAGTCCTCAAGATCAAGTAGGGGGCCGCCGTAATTTGATGTTGCTGCATGTTGTCTGCCTCCTGGCGGCCTAGATGCCATGTCGTGCTGAGACGTAAAGGTTCACTCGGCCAAAGCGGTACTGCCAGAGCGGTAGTGTCCGATATAGCTCAACCATCAAGTAATCTGATTCACGATGCATGTGTGCTATTCGTTGAAGTGCGTATCCTCGCAGTGTTCGTAAGGAGCTTGATGTGAGGAGTGTATGTAACAGATGACTAAGCTTCCTACAGTACGGAGTTGGAGCCGCACGTTACGAGGTTCGGGAGGCGCTGCGACGACCTATTATTATCTCAACTGCTGCGTCTTTGTCCAATACCTTACCGTATGCCAGGCAGTCGTTGAAGCATTTCACACCTCTGATGAATTTCTTGACCCCCCCCTGCTTCCCAACCTGGAACTATCGCTTGGCACCCGAGACACCAAGCACATCCTTGCCGTCGTTGCGGGGCTGATTTCTTACACACCACTCGACAGAAGAATCAAAGTACCGCATTTTGAACGTCAACTATGTTACTCTAGAGCACTGAAAAGCATCGTGACGTGGTCCTGTCCACACTTCTGAGTATGGTCTGTGCCAAATGCCAAAAACTACAGAAGACCACCCAGCTTGCTACGCCGGCTGTCAAGCGCAAGAGCGATATATACCATGGTTCCTCAGCTAGTAGCGATAGAAGCAAATCCTCGGCTACCCTAGGCGCTACTGGCATAAGCAAGGTAAGCTACCCTTGGCCTTATTTGCCAGCCTTATCAGATGCTGACCTAAATCGTCTCTACCTCTCTAGATATAATCACGAAATATTTTTCCCTCTTCCACTTCTAGCCTTACGGGTGAGCAGCGGCTACTTTAAGGTGAGCTAGGGGTAAGTAGCCCTAAGCTGTACTTGAGTTATAGTTAAGCTGAGCTGAGCTCCCGTGGGGTAATATAAGGGCGCAGTATATTAGAGCCTAAAGGGGCTCCCTTAAGCCTAACTTTAATTACCTTTATTAATAGCTAATTAATACCTAAAGGACTAGACCCCTACTATATATATCCTTTACCTCTACTCTCCTATTTCTTTACCTAGGTATCCTCTTATTTTTTTATTATTATTATTATTACTTATACTACCCTTCTTATAACTCTTACTTAAAATAGAATTAAATATCTTAAAATATCTTAATAATTATAATAATTACTTTATTAATAATATTTTAATATTAATAATTTAGTTAAAGAAGGTTCCTTAATTATTATAATCTTTAATATCTTTAAATTTACTATTTATTTAAATTTATTTTTAATAAGGATACTTTTACTCTTTATATCTTATTCTTTAATTTATAATTTAAGCTAATAATTAAGTTATACCTATTATATAATTAAAAGGAAATACCTTATACCTTATTATAATTACTTTAGCTTCTTATTTACCTACTTAGGTGTATTTATAAGGATTATACCTTATTTTTAATTAAAGGACCTAATATTAAGGGCTTAAGTATAAATTTAAAAAGTAATAATAAGTTAAAGTTAATAAATAAAGTTAAAGGAATATTAACTTTACCTTAATTGATAATTATATTTACCTAATTATACTTATAAGGATATTATAATAATATTATTTTAATAATATAGCCTTAAGATATAAATCTAGCCTTTAACTATTAATTTTAAAAGGGGTAATATTATTAATCTATTATAACTATCTTAACTTAAAGAACTAGGTAAGAGGAGTTAATAAAGTACTATAAATAGATATCTTTAAGGGGTATAGTAAAGACTTAACTAATATAGTATATATATTAAATATAAGGCTCTAATAGCTAAGCGCGTATTATAAGGAATAAGATAGATAAGTAGAAATTAAAGTTACTTTAATCCTAATATATATTATTACTTAACTATATAATAAAGGAGGAGAGATAAATAAATAGGTTAATTTAAGTTAATTATTATATTAAGATATAAGATATATTAATAATTTAAGTACTAAGGGGAAGTAATAAATACTAGGATAATAGCGCTAATATCTCTAGTAATAATATTAACTAAATCATCCTTATTATATATATTAGCTAAAGGGAGCCGTAAAATTAAAAAGGATAAATACTATATAAGGCGTAGTTTATTAATTAATAATAGGTAGTACTATAATTAATAGTAGTTTAATAGTTAATAACTATATAATAGTACTCCTATAGTATATAAGAATAGTAATATATTAGTAGGATATAGAATAGTTATATTATAAGTTATATTATAATAGGAATTATATCTAAGCGTAAGGAGGGGAGACCTGGAAAATAGGAGAAATAATTAGTAGCGTTTTTTATTACTTATTATCTCTTCCTAAAGGATAACTCTTACTAAATAAGATAAGATTAAAGAAGGGAGATAGGAATATTAAGAAGAGTATCTTCCCCGTCTATTAAGGGGAGAAATTATAGAAGAATAATATAATAGATAGTAGGAGTAGATAGAATATAAAAAGGGGAGAAATATAAAGGAACTCTATCTTACCTACCTACTAGTTACTATAAAAAGTAATGATACTAATTAGTAATATAATATATATTAACTATAATATGTTTATCTTATAAAGAGAGTTAATACTTAGATTTTTAACTTAAGAGATATTAATCTATATATTATTTAAAACTATAAGTTAAATTATTAATATTATATTTACTAGTATAATAATATTTATTAAAGCCCGTATTATTAACTATCTTTATATTATTATATTTCTTCCTAATAAGCTTCTTCTAGAGTATAGATATAAGTCCTTATTTATTAGAAAATTATTATTAATATATACTACGCCTTATAGAAATTCTAATTAGGATAGACTTCTCGCTATATTCTTCTTTATTACGTGAAAATTATTTTATACTTTATTTATATAACCTTAGCCTCTTTTTAAATATTAAGATTTAAGTTATTTAATAAATATTACTATTAGGGGTATTATCTTTATAGATTTTAAAAGTATAAGATTAAATTAGATAAATTAAAGTCTTTAATTATATTATATATTAAAATATTAACTTACTATTAACTTTAAAGTTATAAGTCTATTACTACTTCTCTAATATTCTTTTAATTCTCTAGTTAATATTATAATAAAGATTAAAGAAAAGACTTAAACCTTAGTACTTTATTATTAAAAAGAGTTAAGTTCCTTCTAAAGTTAATTACTTACTTAAGAGAAAAGGGGTAAATTTAATAAATATATAGTATATTACTTAATAAATATAAATTATAATAGTACCTAAATTAGTATAATTATTTAGGGATAAAAGATAAAGTTTTAATATACTATCTTTATTAAAAAATAATCCTGAAGATCTTCCTTTAATTAGTAAATTTATAGGAAGAGGACTAAAAAGCTCTATTATTTAAGCTAGGTAATCTTCTTCCGCTATTTATATATTATTTAGGTTTAGTTAATTCTTAAATAGTATTCTATCTTATAATAGCTTAAATATTTATTTTTTTGAAGTTACTATTAAATTAAGGCTAGTATTAGATATTAAAGAATTAATTATATACGCCGCGCTCTATATATTAGCGCTAGGGCCCTAGTTAGCACGGAGTATAACTTCTAATACTTAGAGTAAAGTTAGCTAGATTAGTTTAATTAGGTAATTATCTACCTAAGAGGCTTTAATAGTTATTAAATATTAAATATTTATTTAATATTTAGGATATATACTTATTAGCTCCTTATATATTAATATTAAAATCTATAATCTTAATATTAATATTAGATATTAATTATAGGATTTCTATAATTAGAGCTTTAGAGTTAAAGTAATAAATAGTAGAATACTAATTTTTATTAGAGCCGCTTAGTTTATAAGGGCGCCGCTCTAAATAATCTTATATTATAAATTTAGTATTATTAAGTTAAATTATAATATTTTATAATTAGATATCTAGAGGATAATAAAATTTAGTTAGTAAGTAAAATTTATAGAGTAGAACTATTAACCTATATATATAACCTTATATAAATAGTATAGATAGTTTAATCTTAGTAAAAGCTATCTAGTAACCTACTTTATTAGGTAAATAGGTAGCTTCTTATTATAGTATTAGCGTACTAGCGTAATAAGGTCCTTGCCTATTACCTTAAAAACTAAGTAGATATAGATATTATAAGGTCTTATATATTAAAACTTATTAAGTAGATAAATTATATACTTATAATTAGGATAGTTAACATTAGTAATCTTAATATACTATAAAATACTTAATTTATTTATATCTTTTTCTCCTTTATATAATTTAGCTTTTAATATCTTTAATATAATATAATAGTTTATTCTTAATAATATTAGATATATATATTTATATTATAAGTTAATAGGATTAAATACTTACCTTATATCTTATATATGTTATATTATAAAGTATTAATTATACCTAAGCTTATATACTACTATATATCTATTATTAAATACGTCTCTAAGATATATAGGATAATAGTTACCTAGATAATATTAGTTAAGATCCTTCTTAGATCTTTAGGCTATTATAGGGCGTATATAAGTAGTTATAATAAGAGAATAAATTATATCCTTAAGATAAGGAAGATTTAGAGACGTTAATAAGCCTAATAAACTTAGCTTAAAATAGCTAATAGTAAAGTATAGGCCTATTAATAGAGCGCGAGTAAAGTAAGTAAGGTGAACGCGGAGAATTCCTAGAGATCGAGAGTAAATAAGGGTTATATATATTACGAAGTAGCTATTAACGTAATATATAATTAATAGAGAATATTAATAGATAGCTATAGCTCTTAGTACTTTATAACTTATTAATATTATTAGGAGTAGGACTATAACTTACGCCCTAAAATACCTATGATAGATACTTCTAGGTAATGATTTTAGAAGGATATTTTACACCTAGCGCTTTATAAACGCTGCGAGCTCCTTAGTATATAAGATACGCGTATAAGATATAAGTAGGAGCTTATATAGTAGAGAAATAAGTAGCTAAATAGTAATTTTGAAGAGGTATTTTGTTAGGGCTAATAGGTAATTAGTAATTTTACCCCCTAATAGTTATATCTAAGAATACTTAGTTATTACTAAGTAGAGAAGATAGATATTACTATTAATTTTATATATATATATAATATTAAGCTTAAATCACTTTAGTAAATAAGAATTATATAGGACGAGGCTTAATAAGTAAGAAATAAATTACTCTTAAAAGACTAAGTCTAAATTAGGTAGAATAAGATTAGTAAAGCTATTATATAATACCGCCGGATGGTTTAATACGACTTATAAACCTTATTTAAACTATTTAAGAGTAATTTAAGATATCTTTACTAGGGCTTTACTTCTATCTAAGTATATATAAGGAATAATCTACTATAAAGTAGATATCTAACGTTCCTATAAGATTAATACTAATTAGTTATATAGAGTACTTCTTTACTTAATTAGAGGTACTTACTATTATTATAATCGTATTCTATTACATTAATACTTATATACTCCTATACTTTAAAGTAGTCTAAGTTATTACGCTATTAATATTATAGAGCCGAATATTATTAAAATACGCTATATATTAATCTTTTATAATTAGAGAAGCTTTAATATAAATTATACGACTTATAACTCTAATAATAAATTTAGAGGGTTAAGTCCTAGAAAACTACTTTTAAATAATAGTTATTAATTAGCCTAGGCTAAATATAATATAAGGATAATTAGTTTTATAATATATTAATATTAGCGTAGCTTACTTTAGTTTATAGGTATAATTACTATTTTATATAAATTAATATTTAATATTTCTTATTAAGGAGGTCTTAGGTCTTAAATTAAAGAAGTTTATATTTAGAGATTTTTAAAATACTTCTCTCGCCTAATCTTATCTTTATAATAACTTTATCTTAGCCTTTAAAATAAGTTAGAATTTAGCGCTTTAAGGGCTACGTTTTATACCTTTAATAATATATAAGATCTTAAATAACTTTACTAATCTTAATAGGTATCTTAAAATAATATCCTTAACTTTTAAATAAATTAAAGCTATTTAATATATATAATATTAATAGCTTCCGTCTTTAAGGATAATTAATTAAAACTTACTATTAACTATAATATTATATTACCTTATTATAAAGGAAGCCGGTATATTTAATAATAATTTTATCCTCTTTTTTTTAGTTAATTACTATTACTATACTTTAAGACTATTTATATAATACCTATTATAAGCTAGATACAAGAATTAATATAAAAGATAATCTTTAGATAATTTAAGACTTTATAGTTATATAAATATTTTTGAAAGAGAAGTATTAAATAGTTTATTTAAGTTAAGTAATATAAGAGATAATATAAGCCTACTATAGAGTTATAGAGTATAGATCGACTAAGCGGGTATATATAAAGATAAAAGTATATAGGATCTTTAGGCCTATAAAGCGGGTATATATCTAAGATTAGAAAATAGGATTTTAATTTAGATAGTAGCTACATTTTAAGCTAATAAGGCTATCCTAATAACTTTACATATACCCGCTTAATATATATACCTGCTTAGGATAAGTATACTAGCGTCTTTTCCTTATTAGCTAAGTAAGGATAGTATTTAATTATAATAGATTAGCGAATATAGTCCTATAATATAGCTTTATAGTTATATATAAGGCTACGTTATATAGCTACCTATGTAATTCGCTTTTACTTATCTTATTACCGTATTTTAGACGCTTATTTATATAAGATACCTTCTTATTTACTTATAAGTACTCCTTTAGCTTATAATTAAATTGAATTAAGTTATACTATTTATAGCCTTAGTACTACGAGCCTAAATAACTAGCTAGATACTCTTAGCCCCTTTATAACTAATAATAGTTAATATCTTAAAAGTAATTATTTATACCTATAAGGTAGATATTACTATTAAAGATATTACTTTAAACCTCCTAACTTTTAAAATAACTTATAAAGTCTTTATTATCTCTAATATTATAGATAATTCGTTAAATACTTCTTACGCGTTCCTATCTCCTATTTATACCTCCCTTATAGATACTAGAACTAGGCTAGATATAGCTACTTCTAAGATTTCTATAAATACTACTAGTATAGTACCTTATAAAGAAAATTAGGTATTTATTACCTCTTATATATTAGCCTCTGTATCTCTAGCTATCTTTATAGATTTTATTCCTATATATATTAAGGGGAGGCTTATACTACTACTAATTCTCTTTTAACTCTAATCCCGATTAGCTATAAAAGGGGAATACCCTATTCCTACTATCCTTACTATAGGCTAGTAATAGCTGATTCTTATATAGATTTTACTACTGAACTCTAAGTTTACTATCATGAACTATTAATTATATCCTAAACTATTAATAAGCTATTTAAAGAGCGCCTCCTAGTAGTAAAGAATATTAATTAAGAATCTATTTACTAACTAGCTTAATTAGGTTTATAATAGTTACTAGCTTATTTACTTACAGATTATAAATATATTAGACGTTATTAAACTAAAGTTAAGCCTTTATAAATATTAATTATATAGAAGTTACTATATCTTTACTATATTTCTATTTATAATAAACCTTTAGAAAATCCTTATTAAGCGCGACTATATTAATTAGTTTATTAAATATATTAAAGCTTATAATTATATTATTAAAGAGTTTATTCGCCTAGGAAATCTTATTAAATATCTCTTTAACTTTTAGAATCCCTTTAAATCTTATTTAAGAGT